>Ga0209013_10000033_pt1 | contig 90878 bp, 77 predicted proteins | sample Cruoilmetagenom2_FD_187291 | JGI IMG/M metagenome (GOLD analysis project Ga0209013, IMG submission 187291) | Oil polluted marine microbial communities from Coal Oil Point, Santa Barbara, California, USA - Sample 2 (SPAdes) (version 2) | ecosystem: Environmental > Aquatic > Marine > Oil seeps ... | reverse complement strand
CATCACTACCATCGTCACTACCATCGTCACTACCATCGTCACTACCATCGTCACTACCATCGTCACTACCATCGTCACTACCATCGTCACTACCATCATCACTACCATCGTCACTGCCATCATCACTACCATCGTCATCACTACCATCATCACTACCATCATCATCATTGCCGTCGTCACTGCCATCATCATCATCATCACTATCCTCACCATCATCATCTTTTGTATTGTTACAATCTTTCTTACAATAATTAAAGTACCAGCCCCATCGATTCCCATCGAATTCATGATTCTCATCCTTATCGTTATATTTAGCAAATGCCGTTTCCGAAGAAGTAATTTCGTCATTTTGTTTTTCAACCGTAGATGCGTGTGCAACAATTACAAAGCAATCATCCAAGCTGGATAGAGGGATTGTAAATGTATAACTTTGAGTTAAATCATGATCTCCATGGTATGGAAAATGACCTATTTTAGGATTACCGGCAGCGGTCATAGGAATATCCTCTTCCTTTCCTACGAATAAATGTGTTTCACTTAACCACCAACTGCCAGTTAAATCATAGGTAACATATAGATTTTCGGTATCATTTGAAGTGGTTAGAGTTCCAACGTTTATGTGTTGCCCGGCGAATAGCGTAGCAATCATTTCTGAACCACAGCTAACCTCTTCGATTTCTGTTTTTGATAAATTTGTTGGGGTTAATTCAATTTGGTTTTTTTCATCAATGACAATTTTTGAATCAACTGATGACGGATCATTAAAATTATCTTGATACTCACATGAAAAAATAGCGAGAAACAAGAATATAGCAGTAATAATTAATGTAATCTTTCTCATAGCAGGAGAATTTATAGTTATTAACTAAATAATAACATAAAAATCACAATATTATTGTTTGAAAAGCAAAATATCTAAATAAATATGTTATATGAGTTTTTCATCACTCAAGAAAAGTTATTCCTTCAAATAAAGATAGAGACTCACAAAGCCTTTCTTCTATGAATTCATCTCCATAGACTTTTGTAGTGAGATTATAATATTCGTCAACATTTGTTTTTAAATATATTTGTAAATAATGATATGTAAAACCGGAATTTTTTCCTTTGGCTAAACTATAATAGCTCGGGAATTTTTTAAAATAGCCAAAACCTCCTTTAAGCGGTGTCAAATGTTCATTTTGTTTTAAATCATTTTCAATAATTTGTTCAAAATTTTCATTCAGTTCAATCTCTCCCTGGTGCCACGTGACATCAATTATGTAGGTGTCTGTTAATTGTTTGCTAGTATCTGCGGTATAAAATCTTGATTGTGTTTCATCATAATACAATTCAGATTTCCAATTCTTTGGAACTTTCAACTTGAAATGTTTTAAAAATCCACTAATATCTTTCGTATCTGCAAAATTTGTGGTCGTCTTGCAATTAATAGCTTCTCTGACATTATTTTTATTACAACTTGATAAGATGATAAATAATCCCACTAGAATAAATAAATATTTCATAAACACTAAAATATAATAATTTAATTAATTTTATACAATTGCATTTTTGCAATTTTCTGATGCCCGGAAAGCCAGGCCGAATTTTTATTAATAAAATTGACGCTATAAAAACCTTCGTCACTCAATTTTTTCCATTTAGTTCCCTCATTGTTTGAATAAAAAATCCCTTCCGTAGATACTGCTACAAGTTTTTTTCCATTAGTTTCAGGAACATATTTTACGCAACTAATATATCCCGGAATGCTATTATTGTCAATCAGTTTCCAGGTTTTTCCACCATCTTTTGTAAGTGCCTTGGTAGCAGTAGTATTGGTTTTTTCCTCCCAGTCCCCACCCATGATGATACCATTTTTTTCGTCATAAAAGTCTACACTAAATATTCCGGTCATCTTGCCACCCTGTATCATAGGAGTTTCAAAGACATCCCACTTTTTCCCTAAGTTTTTACTATAAAATACTCTTGCCTTTTTGCCTCCCGTAACCAACCAGGCATGTTTTTCAAAAACTGCAATATTTGAGTTACTAGCAGCAAAGGCAGCTTCTCCATCCATAATTTTAGGAAGGTCTTTACAATTTACTTTTTGCCATGAATTTCCTCCGTCAGAAGTTAAAATAACCGATAAACATCCATTCGTTGGGTCTCCCATTGCTATTCCTCCTTGATCATCAAAAAAGGTCATGGCATCATAAAAAACCTTTTCATGATCTTCTTTGTAAACTATCTTTATGTGGTCTAATTTTTTATTAAAGGGTTCTATCTTGAAAAGAACAGCAGGATTTTCAATACTAAGCACAAAAATATTATTACCGTTAAAAGCTATGGAACGAAAATTTAAAGGATGATCATTAAAAATTATAGAATCCATTTCTACTACTGAATTCGTTATTCTGCCATATTTTCCATTGCTTCCTGCGAACCAAACTGTAGAATCGTTAACCACTTCTATTGCACGAATACTGGTATTCTTTAGTTCAAAAACATCTAAATCTATGTTATTATCTGCATTTTGTGCCCTAAGCTGAAGAACTAAAAATAAATAGAATACTAATAAGAAAAACTTTTTTAACATGGATTTTTAGATTAATTTCCCAAAAATAGCGTTTTATAAATATTGCACATAATTTATTTATATAATTAAAGAGAATGAAAGCATTGGTAATTTCAGGCGGAGGATCAAAGGGAGCATTTGCCGGAGGTGTAGCTCAGTATCTAATGGAAGAAAAACAGAAAGAATATGATCTTTTTATAGGTACTTCCACAGGAAGCCTTATGGTTTCACATTTGGCCATAGGTAAGATAAAGGAATTAAAGCAATTATATACAAATGTTTCTCAAGGTACTATTTTTAGTAGTTGCCCATTTAAAGTTAAGAAAACGAATAATTACACAACTGTTGGTATCAACCACATGAACACTTTAAAGAACTTTATTAAAGGGAGTAAAACTTTTGGAGAAAGCCATAATTTGAAAAAATTGATCAATCGTGAAATGAATGACTCGTTTTTAAAACAAGTTAAAGAATCAAATAAAGATGTTGTAGTAACCGTATCCAATTTAACACATAACAGAGTGGAATATAAAACTTTGGAGGATTGTAATTTTGATGATTTTAGAGATTGGATCTGGGCTTCGAGTAACTACGTTCCATTTATGAGTTTATTAGTAAAAAATCATTATGAATATGCGGACGGAGGATTTGCAAATTTAGTACCTATTGAAGAAGCCATTAAAAAAGGAGCCACAGAAATAGACGCAATTATTCTTGAAACAGAAATTACTCAGATTAATAGGATGCCTTCTAAAAACCCTTTTTCATTAATGACTAATATATTTGAATTTATGCAGGATAATATAGAAAGGCAAAATGTTTCGCTTGGAAAATTGGCGGCAAAACATCAGAATGTAAAATTAAATTTATATTATACTCCAATAGTTTTAACCACAAATTCTTTAATTTTTGACAAGACAAAAATGAAGCATTGGTGGGATTATGGTTTTAAACATGCTCACAAGAAACATACGATAAATTGAAATATTATTAATAATATGTTGTTTTATTTAAAATATGTATTTAGATTTGCTTCAAATTATTGAAAGAATGACATTAAATAAATTATATCATCATCATTTCCATACTTGTACTCAAGTGAGATGATAATGTTATGATTAATTTCAAAATATTTAAACCCGTTTGAGCATATCAAACGGGTTTTTTTAATTTACTTTGATATACTCGACACAACAAGATTTAAAAATGAATAAAATTAAAATTGCAGTCCAAAAATCTGGAAGACTAAATCAAGATTCACTAAAACTATTAAAGGATTGTGGAATTTCTATTGATAACGGAATAGATCAGTTAAAAGCTCAGGCAAGAAATTTCCCTCTTGAAGTGCTCTATTTAAGAAATGGTGATATACCACAATACCTTCGAGACGGTGTAGTGGATATCGCAATCGTTGGTGAAAATTTATTGATAGAAAAAGGAAATGATCTACCCATAGTTGAAAAATTGGGATTTTCAAAATGCAGGGTGTCCATTGCTGTTCCTAAAGACATGATTTACAGTTCAATATCTGATTTACATAATTTAAAAATTGCAACATCTTATCCAAATACTGTCAAGAGTTTTTTAGATAAAAAAGGAGTTAGCTCTGAATTGCATATAATTAATGGATCTGTTGAAATTGCACCTAACATTGGATTAGCAGATGCAATTGTAGATATAGTTTCAAGTGGAAGTACACTTTTTAAAAATAATTTAAAGGAGGTAGAGGAAATTTTACTGTCTGAAGCGGTATTAGTTACATCTCCTGCCTTAACTAAAATTAAAGAAGAGATATTGAGTAAATTGCAATTTAGAATTCGAGCTGTTTTAAGGGCAAGAACTTCAAAATATGTTTTGCTGAACGCGCCTAACGAAAAAGTAGAAAAAATTATTAAAATTTTACCAGGCATGAGAAGTCCGACGGTTTTACCATTAGCTGAAGAAGGCTGGAGTTCAATCCATACCGTTGTTGAAAAGAATAAATTTTGGGAAGTAATTGATGAACTCAAAGGCAATGGTGCGGAAGGCATATTAGTTCTGGATGTTGAAAAAATGGTGCTTTAGTCTTATGGATTGGTTTCAATATCCATTGAATTAGAAAATAATTAGTATGAATCAAATTTCCTTTCCACTTTTCGGAGTGGATAATCTAGAGGACTTATGAAAATAATAAACAAACCAAATAGAGAAGAATGGAACGATATTTTAAAACGTCCCACTTTTACGACTACTTCTTTAGATAGTATCGTCAAGGAAGTTTTTGAAGATGTTCGTCAGTATGGGGATGAGGCATTGAAGAAATTTACCAAACGATTCGATAATGTGAAAATAGAAACGTTTGACGTTTCCGAAGAAGTATTGAAAAATGCTCAATATGAGGTTTCAGATGAACTAAAAGATGCCATTAAATTAGCTAAACGCAATATTGAAATTTTTCATTCATCTCAGAGCTTAGAAAAAAATATTATTACAACATCTGAAGGAGTTCATTGTTGGCAAGAATCTCGTGCCATAGAAAAAGTTGGAATATATATTCCAGGGGGCTCAGCTCCATTATTTTCAACTGTACTAATGCTGGGCGTACCGGCAAAATTAGCCGGATGCAAAGAAATAATTCTATGTACACCACCTAATAACAATGGAGATATCCATCCTGCAATTCTTTATACTGCTAATTTGATAGGTATCAATAAAGTTTATAAACTTGGTGGTATTCAGGCCATTGGAGCATTGACATATGGTACCAGGACTATTCCTAAAGTTTATAAAATATTTGGCCCTGGAAATCAGTATGTTACAGCAGCTAAACAATTTTCCCTTGCCCAAGGAATTGCTATAGATATGCCGGCTGGGCCTTCAGAATTATTGGTATTAGCTGATAATTCGGCCAGCCCATCTTTTGTTGCTTCGGATTTATTATCTCAGGCAGAACACGGGTCGGACAGTCAGGTAATTTGTGTTTCGAGGTCTTTAGAATTTTTAAAAGATGTGTCTAATGAGATAGCAATACAAATGGAGTCTTTGCCAAGGAAGAACTTAGCTAAAAAAGCAATTGAAAACTCTAAATTAATTTACTTGGAGTTGGAAAGAGATATTTTAGATTTGATCAATGAATATGCGCCAGAACATTTTATAATAGCTGTAGAAAACGAAGATTATTATTTGGAAAATATAAGCAATGCTGGTTCTGTGTTCATTGGAAATTACACTCCTGAAAGTGCTGGTGACTATGCCTCAGGAACCAATCATACTTTACCAACAAATGGCTTTGCAAAAGCTTATAGCGGTGTTAATTTGGATGCTTTTGTAAAGAAAATAACATTTCAAAAAATAACGAAAAAAGGAATGAAGTGTATTGGGAAAGCGATTGAGGTTATGGCAGACGCGGAGGGATTGTACGCGCACAAGAACGCAATTACTCTAAGATTAAAATCAATTAATTAAAACCATTGGCGATTAAATAAAAGGAGTCATTCCATAAGGAAATAATGAATACTATATTTAAAATAGAAAATTTTATTCGGGAGAATGTTAAGCTTATGAAAGCCTATTCTTCTGCTAGAGATGAATTTACTGACATAGCGGAAGTATATCTTGATGCCAATGAAAATCCTTTTAATAATGGAATAAATAGATATCCCGACCCTTATCAAAAGGAACTTAAGAAGCGTATTTCAGAAATTAAATCTATCCCAATAAAAAATTTAATGCTGGGAAATGGCAGTGATGAGGTGTTGGATCTGATTTTTAGGGTTTTTTGTGAACCAAAACTCGATAATATAATATATACGCCACCAACATATGGCATGTATAAAGTACTTGGTGAAATGAATGATGTAGACCTTAGACCTTCACATTTAGATAATAGATTTACACTTAATGTTGAAGACATATTGGATCAAATTGATCCAAGAACTAAATTAATATTTTTGTGTTCACCGAATAATCCTTCAGGGAATACAATGCCGGAAGAACAAGTAAAGGAGTTATTGGTCAGATCAAATTGTTTGGTTGTAATTGACGAGGCATATATTGATTTTTCTAAAGAAAGCTCTTATATTAATAAGTTAGATATGTACCCAAACCTTATTGTATGTCAAACACTATCAAAAGCTTGGGGAATGGCGGGGATCAGGTTGGGAATTTGCTATGCTTCTGAGGCAATTATCTCGGTCTTAAACAAATTAAAGCCCCCGTATAATGTAAATGTCTTAACTCAGCAAAAAGCGCTGGCATCCCTGGAAAATATTGCTGATTTTAAATCTAATTTGGAAGAGATATTAAAGGAAAGGAACAAATTAAGATCATCTTTAGAGCAGATCGATTTTGTGAAATTAATATACCCGTCCGATGCCAATTTTTGGCTTGTAAAAGTAGATGATGCAAATAAGCGTTATAAACAATTGTTGCAAGCAGGGATTGTAGTTAGAAACAGAACTAATGAAGTTTTATGTGATAATTGTTTAAGATTTACGGTTGGAACTCCAAGGGAGAATGAGAAATTGATAAAAGCATTAAAAAAACTGCAGCAATCATGAAAGTATTATTTATAGACAGAGATGGAACGATAATTAAAGAACCTTCAGACGAGCAAATTGATTCCTTTGATAAGCTCGAACTATATCCTAAAGCGTTAACATATTTGGCTAAGATCGCAGAAGAACTAGATTATAGTTTAGTGATGGTGACAAATCAAGATGGTCTTGGAACTGATCTCTACCCCGAAGAGATATTCCGGGATATTCATAATTTTATTTTAAAAACGTTTGAAAATGAAGGCGTGTTTTTTGATGAAATTTTCATAGATAGAACTTTTGCTAGGGATAATGCGGAGACAAGAAAGCCTAATACCGGCTTATTGAGCAAGTATTTTACAGGTGATTTCGACTTAAATAACTCTTTTGTTATAGGGGATCGACTAACAGATATGCAACTGGCGAAAAATTTGAAGTCAAAAGGAATCTTCATTAATGATAACACAAATTTGGGCAACGATGAAGTAACCGTAAAAAGAGAAGAACTAAATAGTGTAATTGCTTTGGAAAGCAATGATTGGAAGAAAATATATGAGTTTTTGAAATTAGAAAACAGGGTGGCAGAAATCTCTAGAAAGACAAATGAAACTGATATATATATAAAATTGAATCTCGACGGTACAGGTAATAGTGCTATCAAAACCGGTATTTCATTCTTTGATCACATGCTGGAGCAAATTTCAAAGCATGGCAATATGGATCTGGAAATAAAAGTAGATGGTGATTTGGAAGTGGATGAACATCATACTATTGAAGATACAGCAATTGCCTTAGGCGAAGTTTTTGCTATAGCTTTAGGTAGAAAGTTGGGTATAGAGCGCTATGGATTTTGTTTGCCCATGGATGATTGTTTGGCTCAGGTGGCTATTGATTTTGGAGGAAGAAATTGGCTAGTTTGGAACGTTGAATTCAAAAGAGAAATGATTGGAAAAATGCCTACAGAAATGTTTTATCATTTTTTCAAATCCTTTACAGATGGAGCAAAAGCTAATTTAAATATAAAGGCAGAGGGTTATAATGAACATCACAAAATTGAGGCAATCTTTAAGGCATTCGCCAAAGCCATTAAGGTAGCCGTAAAAAGAGATGCCGAAAAAATGATTTTGCCATCGACTAAGGGAATGTTGTAATTGTATACCAATCTCCCTAAAGGGAAGGAAAAAAGAATAGTATAATAAAATGGATATTATTAGTAATAAAATAGAAGATATGACTTCCGACTTGGGTAAAATCAAAAAGGGAGGGATAGTTATTATTGATTACGGAGCGGGAAATGTTAGATCGGTTCAATTTGCGCTCGAGCGGTTGGGATATTCTGCCATATGCACGAATAATACAGAACTCATTCAAGCTGCGGATAAAGTGATTTTTCCGGGAGTTGGAGAGGCTAGCAGTGCCATGATAGAAATTAATAAATATGGATTGGAAAAAGTAATACCTAACCTTAAACAACCTGTTCTAGGTATCTGTTTAGGTATGCAATTGATGTGCCGTTATTCTGAAGAAAATAATACGAAATGTTTGAATATTTTTCCAATTGACGTAGTAAAGTTTTCAGACGAACTAAAAGTGCCACAAATAAGTTGGAATACTTTAACAGATCTTAAATACCCACTCTTCAAGAATGTTCCAGAGAATTCGTTTGTCTATTACGTTCATAGCTATTATGTACCTCAAAATGAATATACTATAGCCACAACGGATTATGGATTGACTTATGCAGGCGCTATTCGAAATAGAAATTTTTATGCATGTCAATTTCATCCGGAAAAGAGCAGTGATATTGGAGAACAAATTTTAAAAAATTTTATAGAATTAAATTGATATAAAACTCCGATGTTTGTAGACCGTAAATTATCACGTTATAATTAATTTTATTATAATTAATTTTGGTTAATATCTCTTTTGCACGATATGCTAAAAACAGATGTTAAACCTATTTGAAAGAAGACGAAAATAATGACGAAAAACAAAAAATATGGTTTGATAGGGAAAAATATATCTTATTCTTTTTCAAAAAAATATTTTACAGAAAAGTTTAAAAATTTGGAATTGAATAATTATTCCTATGATAATTTTGATTTAGAGACTATCGAAGAATTTCCATCGATGTACGAGAGTGTTATGGGTCAAATACAAGGCTTTAATGTTACAATCCCTTACAAACAGGAAATAATTGGATATTTAGACGAGATCGATGATGATGCAAGTATAATTGGAGCTGTAAACACGATCAAAATATCGAATAAAGGAAAGTTAAAGGGGTATAATACAGATATTTATGGCTTTGAACATTCCTTGAAACCATTGCTTAGATCAAATATTAAGAATGCCCTAATTTTGGGAACCGGTGGTGCTTCCAAAGCAATTGCTTTTGTTCTTAAAAAAAATAACATTAATTGTAATTTTGTTTCGAGAAGCCCGACCAAACCAAAAACTATTTCTTATGATGATTTGACTGAAAAAGTTATTGATAAACATCATCTGATCGTAAATTGCACTCCCATCGGAACGTTTCCGAATATAGAGAGCGCACCTGAGATACCTTATGAATTTCTAGGGGATGCACATTTATTATATGACCTGGTTTATAACCCTGAAGTTTCAAAATTTTTAGAGAAAGGTAAAGAGCGTAGTGCAAGTATTAAGAATGGTGAAGAAATGTTGCAGTTACAGGCAGATAGGGCATGGGAAATTTGGAACTCCTGAACTTATGAACATATTGCGCAACTATGGTGTAATTTTTTCATCTAAAAATAAGTATCGTTTTGTGATTTGATGATCTATGATTATCTTTCAAAACTTTTATAAACAATAAAATTATTAAGGAACCTTAAACATTTTTGAAATGTTAGACGAAAATATTGAGAATTTATCTCCAGATGAACAAAGTAAAGATATTGATAATAATATAGAACAAAGTGAAGAAAAAAAACCTCCTGTTGATAATATCTTGGAGGAAAAAAAATCACTAAAAAATGATGTGATTGATGAAGAATCTCCTTTGACTGATGATAATGCTGAAAATACGGATGATCTTGATAAGCTGAGTTCAGAAAAACCAGAAGCAGTTGAAGAAATGGCTGTGAGTTCAGAAAAACCAGAAGCAGTTGAAGAAATGGCTGTGAATTCTGAAAAACCTGAAGTAGTTGAAGAAATGGCTGTGAGTTCAGAAAAACCAGAAGAAATCGAAAAGGATGATGTTGAAATAAAAGTTAAAGAACAAGGTTCAGAAAAGTTGGAGAAAGTTGAAGACCTTGATGAGCATAGTGAGAAACCAGTAGTGATAAATGAAGTTGAAAGCATAAGTGAATCTGAAGATGCTAAATTGGAGGAAAAAGATAAAGATGATGTAAAAACTAAGTCTCCTGATGAATTAGTTAGCCAAGAAGATAAGGCAGTAAAAGAACCCCCCTCCATTGATTATACCAAATTGAATCTGGAAGAGATCGTTGTTATAATGCAAGAGTTAATTGATAATTTTCCATTTCATAAAATAAAAGTACAATTCGAGGCACTTCAATCAGGTTTTAATAAAAAATACAAAATCTTTATTACAGATAAGAAGAAGGAATTTATTAAAGAAGGGGGTAATGAAATTGATTTTAAATTTTATCTATCGGCAAAAAATACGTTTAATAATGTTCTTCATGATTTTAAAAGGAAGCGTCAAAAGCATTATAAAGACGTCGAAGCAGAGCAGAAGCAAAATCTTGAAAGAAAGTTACAGTTAATAAACGATTTAAAAGAACTGATTGATACAGCGGAACCTTCCACGATGTATAAAAACTTCAGATCCTTACAAGATGAATGGCGTACTATAGGTCAAATTCCCCATACGAAATACAACGATGTTTGGAGAACCTATCACCATCATGTTGAAAGATTTTACGATTTATTACACTTGAATAATGATTTTAGAGATTTAGATTTTAAGCATAATCTGGAAGAAAAGACGAAATTAATTGAAAAGGTTGAAAAGTTGGGAGATGACCCAGACGTGAACAGTGCCTTTAAAGAGTTGCAAATTATTCATAGAATGTGGAAAGAGGATATAGGCCCGGTTGGTAGAGATGTTCGTGAGGAAGTATGGAATAGGTTTAGCGAAGCAACAAAAAAAATACATAATAGACGTCACGAATTTCAAAATGAATTAGAATCTAAATTCAAAGAAAATGTAACTTTGAAATTAGCAGTAGTAGATAAGATAAAATCTATTAAAACAGAGGGTTATACATCTCATAAATTATGGCAAAATGCTATAAGGGAAATGGAGGAATTACGTAAGGAGTTTTTTGCTATTGGAAGGGTCCCAAGATCAAAAAATGAAGAAGTTTGGCAAATTTTCAAAGATGCAACCAAAAATTTTAATAAAGCTAAGAATACCTTTTATAAAAGTGTTAAGAAAGAACAATTAGACAATCTGACAAAAAAAATGCAGCTAATTGAACAAGCAGAAACGCTGAAAGATAGTGAAGATTGGGAAATGGTGACAGAAGTGTTTAAAAAAATTCAAGCAGACTGGAAAAACACAGGGCATGTGCCGAGAAGAGATTCTGATAGAATTTGGAAAAGATTTAAAGATGCGTGTAATCATTATTTTGATCAATTGCATAGTATGCAAGATGGCCATAATAAAGGACAGGCTGAAATATTCAATAAGAAAAAGGAATTATTGGATAAATTTAAGGCAGATATTGATCATGAGGATAAGTTAGACCTCGATTTGATAAATAAATATATTTCTGAATGGCGTGATTTAGGTGTTGTTCCGGCTAATATGCGTCATATTGAAGCTAAGTTGAACAAAGCTATCGACAATGCGTGTAAAAAGTTAAATATTAGTAAAGAAGAAACAGAATTGTTAAAATTCAAAAATGTTATTGATGCTTTTCTTGAACAAAAAGATGTTAGAAAACTTGATAATGAACAGTTGTTTATCAAAAGAAAAGTTGATGATTTAACGAAAGAAATTAAGCAATTGGAAAATAATATTAGCTTTATTTCTAATGCCTCAGACGATAATCCTTTGGTGAGAAATGTATACAAAAATATAGAAACATATACAAAGGACTTAAAAATTTGGCAACGAAAACTAGCCTATATAAGGCAATTGGAATATTAAATTTGAAACCCTGCGATTGCAGGGTTTTTTTTGACATCTTCTAAAAATTAAGCAAATCAAATCTTAGTATATTTGTAAGCTAATTTAAATCAAACAATATGGCCGACGATAAAAAAGTAATTTTCTCCATGAGTGGAGTAAATAAAACATACCAAGGAGCAAATAAACAAGTACTTAAAAACATATATCTAAGTTTTTTTTATGGTGCTAAAATTGGAATTTTAGGTTTAAATGGATCCGGAAAATCAACACTTTTAAAAATTATAGCGGGGATTGAAAAGAATTATCAGGGAGATGTTGTTTTCTCTCCAAATTATTCTGTGGGGTATTTATCTCAAGAGCCGGAGATCGACGAATCCAAAACTGTAATTGATATTGTAAAGGAAGGTGTATCGGAAACAGTAGCAATCCTGGATGAGTATAATAAGATCAATGATTTATTTGGCTTAGAAGAAGTGTATTCAGATCCTGATAAGATGGATAAATTAATGGCACAACAAGCGATTTTACAGGATAAGATAGATGCCTTAAATGCTTGGGAATTAGACACTCAATTAGAAATAGCAATGGATGCATTACGCACTCCGGAGGGTGAAACACCAATTAAGAATTTATCAGGTGGTGAGAAAAGAAGAGTTGCTTTATGTAGAATTTTATTACAACAACCGGATGTATTGCTATTAGATGAACCTACGAATCACTTAGATGCCGAGTCGGTACATTGGTTGGAGCACCATCTTGCTCAATATAAAGGTACTGTGATTGCCGTGACACATGATAGATATTTTTTAGATAATGTTGCCGGGTGGATATTAGAACTAGATAGAGGAGAGGGGATTCCATGGAAAGGAAATTATTCGTCGTGGTTAGAGCAAAAATCAGACAGATTGGCTAAGGAAGAAAAAACTAGCTCCAAGCGTCAAAAAACATTGCAACGTGAGTTAGAATGGGTAAGAATGGCTCCAAAAGGGAGGCATGCAAAATCAAAATCTCGTTTATCGAACTATGATAAATTAATGAGTCAGGACCAAAAACAAAAGGAAGAAAAATTAGAAATTTATATTCCAAATGGGCCACGTTTAGGGAATAACGTAATTGATGCAGTAGGTGTTTCTAAAGCCTACGGTGATAAATTGTTATATGAAGACCTAAACTTTAGTTTACCTCCAAATGGAATTGTTGGTATTATAGGACCTAATGGAGCTGGAAAAACAACAATTTTTAGAATGATAATGGGAGAAGAAATACCTGATAATGGAGAGTTTAAAGTTGGCGACACGGTAAAACTTGCTTATGTGGATCAAGCACATTCTAATATTGACCCGGAGAAAAGTATATGGCAAAATTTTTCAGATGAGCAGGAAATGATAATGATGGGAGGTAAGCAAGTAAATTCTCGTGCATATTTGGGAAGATTCAACTATAGCGGCTCAGAGCAAAATAAAAAAGTTTCTGCCTTGTCTGGGGGGGAAAGGAATCGTTTGCATTTGGCAATGACTTTGAGAGAGGAAGGAAATGTACTTTTACTAGATGAACCAACTAATGATTTGGATGTTAACACATTACGTGCATTAGAGGAAGGCTTGGAGAATTTTGCAGGATGCGCTGTTGTTATTTCGCATGACAGATGGTTTTTAGATAGAATTTGTACTCATATTTTAGCGTTTGAAGGAGATTCTCAAGTGTATTATTTCGAGGGAAGTTTTTCTGAGTATGAAGAAAATAAAAAGAAACGATTAGGCGGAGATCTTATACCACAGAGAATTAAATATAAAAAGCTAATCAGATAATTTAAATTTTGAATGAATCAACGAGTTAAAAATATCAAAACCCAATTATTATCTGATAATTGGTATACTCTGAACAATATTAATTTTGATTATCAATTAGAGAATGGTAGTTGGGTTAACCAATCTCGTGAATCCTATGATCGGGGAAATGGTGCTACCATACTACTTTATAATAGAGAAAAACAAACAATTATTTTAATTCAGCAATTTAGAATGCCTACTTACCTTAACGGGAACGAATCGGGCATGATCATTGAAACTTGTGGTGGTCTATTGGATGGTGATGATCCAATGACATGTATTATAAAAGAAACGGAAGAGGAGGTAGGATATAGAATACAAAATGTAAAAAAAGTATTTGAATCTTATATGTCTCCCGGGGCTGTAACGGAGGTTATTCATTTTTTTATAGCGGAATACACAGATGCTATGAAAGTGAGTGAGGGGGGAGGCTTAGATTCGGAGCACGAAGAAATTGAAATTCTTGAACTTGATTTTAAACATGCCTTGAAAATGATAAGGACAGGATTGATAAAAGACGCAAAAACTATTATGCTTCTTCAATATATACAAATTAATAAGCTTTTGGAGTAAGTAACATGTTAACTTCAAGCCATCATTTTCACAAAACAAAAAAATGTGATCTTGATGAAGGAAGACTTTCTACACTATTTATGGAAATTTAAATTCTTTGCAATTAAAGAATTAAGAACGACTCAGAATATTCCTCTGGAGATCATCAAAACCGGTCAACATAATTTTAATTCAGGTCCTGATTTTTTTAACAGTAAATTAAAAATAGGGAATGAGGTATGGGCAGGTAATGTTGAAATTCATGTAAAATCTTCGGATTGGTATGTTCATGGACATGAGTCTGATACAAATTATGATAATGTAATTCTACATGTCGTGTGGATTTATGACCTTGAGATATTTGGAAGTGGCAATCGGGTTATTCCAACCCTGGAGCTAAACAAAATAGTATCAAGGTGCCTTATCAGAAAATATCAGAAATTATTTTCAAAATCGGTTCATTGGATTAACTGCGAGAATGATATTCATACAATTGACAATTTCACATTAAATAATTGGTTGGAAAGTTTGTATTTCGAGAGATTAGAGCAAAAATCAATAGTGATTCAACAGCTGTTAAAAAAATGCACAAACGATTGGGAAGCGACATTGTTTAAACTTTTGACCAAGAATTTCGGTCTCAAAGTTAATGGTGAATCATTTTCAAATTTAGCTAATTCCTTAGATTTTAAAATTGTTCGAAAAGAACGAGATAATTTGAATAAGCTCGAAGCATTATTTTTTGGACAAGCAGGATTTTTATTTGAGGAAATAGAAGAAGGATATTACATAATTCTTCAAAAGGAATATAAATATCTTCAATTAAAACATGATTTAAAACCGCTTAATAAAGGGCAATTTCAATTTTTTAGATTAAGGCCTAGTAATTTCCCCACAATACGATTGGCACAACTATCGAAATTGTATTTTTCTAAAAACAGTTTATTTGCAACAATTTTGAAAGCTGAAAATAAAGATGATTTTTATAAAATCTTTGATATTGAGCCTTCAGAATTTTGGCAGGATCATTATAATTTTTCATCTGTTTCATCAAAACGGACTAACAAGCTTACGAAATCGTTTATCGATCTAATTCTTATAAATACTATAATTCCGTTAAAATTTACATATTATCGGGAAATGGGTGACCTAGATGCAGTTTATTTTTTGAACCTAATTCATCAAATTCAGCCTGAAAAGAATAATATAATTAAGAAATATAAGAGTTTATTGCAAGAGAAAAAGGGTACATCCATCATAAGAAGTTCCCTTCATAGCCAATCTTTCTTGCAATTAAAAAATGAGTATTGCAATTTAAATCGATGTTTATCCTGTGCAATAGGAAATTCACTCTTAAAAAATTAGTTTGTCCTGAACACTTTACTTTTGACCACAATTTTATCCTAAAATTAACAGAATTCTAACCAAGAGCTTCCTTCTCGATAATCTTCTATACTTTTAATTTCATTATTAAAGCTAAATGAATTTATTAAAATTGAAATATCTTGTTGAAGCGTAGTTATACAGTTGTCTATCAGATCTTTTCTAAACCCATTTTCATTCATATCCAAAACAAACCCGGCAGAAACAATTCTACCAATAGCTTTACCAAGATCAACTAATTTTCGTTGGGGCAAATTAATATCGATTGTGAAATTGATCTCTTTTTTAAAATACCCTGCTGATTTAGAGGTCAAATCAAAATCTTCTAAAAATTTAAAAAGATTGAACTCTTTTTTTCTTTTCATCATTTTTATAATGGCTTCAGAAATTTGGGAGTAAAGCATTTCGTTAGAGCCTTCAAAAATTTGAAAAGGTCTACTATCAACAATTCCTCTGCCTGCAATATTACTAATTCTGAAACCTTGTGCACCAAATAGTTGTGTAACTGTTTGTGCACATTCCTGCATAAGATCTGTAACCACGGTTTTCATACTATTAGCTTCAATATTTTCGAGTGATAGGTTTTTGTCAATACCGCTCTTACTACTACTTGTGAAACACATTGCGGAACAGATGGTATATGCGCTTTGGATTCTAGAAATCTGATACTGTACCTGATCTAGTGCGAGCAAATTTTTACCTCCTACAATTCTGTTCTTGCAATGATTTAATGCTTCATCGAGCATTCGATTAATAAACCCCATGGCCATACCAGGGAATTGCATTCTGGAACGATGTAAAATATCCAGCATCATTTTTATTCCGGTACTTTCTGGCTGAAGTTTGAAACGCTCAGGAATTTGTAGATCTAATATATTTCTACCATAAGGAATCATATAGAGTCCTAAGTTGTCAAATAATTCTTCAACAATAACCTTTTGATTTTTTTGAGTTACATCACAAATAAAGAAATCAATATCCCGTCCCAAAATACCATTATCATTTTTGGCTCGGGATGTAATGAGCCAATAATCAGCCATTCCTGTGAGGCCTTGCCAGTGTTTCGTTCCTTTTATATAATAGTCGTCATCTTTTTTTGTGTTGAAAGTTTGCATATTTAAGGCATCACTTCCATAATCGGGCTCCGTAATCATTAAGCCTCCCATTTGCTGCTCTTCTATAAACCTTTTGAATATACCAGCTTTTACTTCTTCGTTTCCATATTTAGCAACAGGTTCTAAAAAAAGTGCAATATTAATTCCAAATGTGAGAGATAAAGGCAAGGACTCATATGAAGCCGCAGAGAGAACGCCCAGACATTCTTTTACTATTGCACCTCGTCCACCATAAGTTTCTGGAATAGCAACAGATAATGGAATCTCATTCATAATTTTAGTCAATACCGATGGTGGAATCCCCCGTTCTAAACTTAATTTATCGATGTCAGCGATTTCATGAAAAGCTGATTTCAATGTTTTTTCGAAGCTTTGTATAAATTCTGTAAAATTCACATTCATAAAGTATATATTCTAAATCAGTATGTTAGAATTATTTAAACAGCAACATTTATTAATAAATTTTGCTGTTCTTTAAACAAAACTAAGCATTTATAGTTGTTTTAACAATTTATGGAATATATTACAGGTAAATGATTGTTTTTTATCGAGTTCAATTATAAGTGAACTAATTTTTGAGTGTAGTCAAAAATCAATTCCATCTTTATGTTTCCTCGTTCATAAGGGGTGTTTTTTTTAATAGGGATTTCTACAAAACCATTTTTTCTATACATGTTGATCGCTGGTGAAAGTTTGGTATTGGAATATATCAATAACGAGGGCCATTTTTTTTCTTTTGAAAACTGAATGCAATGGTCCATTAATTTTTGCCCAATTTTTAATCCTTGATAATTTGGCAAAACGGCCATTTTACTCAATTCGTACCCTCCGGGTTCATTCATTAAAGCGACCGTGCCCACAATCTTATCCTTGTATTTTGCGAAGAAGATATAACCATTATTATCTATAATATAGGATCTGGGATTTTCAAGAACCTCTTTATCATGATCTTCTACATAAAAATATTTCTCTAACCATTCCATGTTTAAATCGTGAAATAATTGTGTGTATTTATCTGAATATGGAATGATTGTAACTTTTGTTTTTAAAGAGTCATGAACTCTATCATAAAAGGATTTTTCTTTAAGGTTTCTCTCAATATTTTCAATTTGCTCTATAAATCTAGGAGATTCATTATGTGTAAGATTTTTCATCTCAGAATTTATAACTTCCCAAATAGGTTGCAGTCTTTGAATGGTCTCTTTTCCTTTTTTTGATAATGTGATTATTTTTTTTCGTTTGTCAATCTTATCTGTAGAAGTTATTATTAATTTCTTTTTTTCAAGGGTATTTATAAATTGTGTTATTGCAGGCTGGCTAATATTTAATAAATCAGCTATTTTTCCTACAATTATTTTTTGTTCTTCATGGATAGTCTTAAAAACTGGCATGTGTGTGGGTTCAAAGTCTATATAGAGGCTTTTATAGATCTTTTTTACATCTTTCATTAATGTATCGCTAAGTCTCTTTAATCTGGAACCTAAAGCCAATTCTCCAAATGATTTTAATTTATCCATAAGTAAATATATAAGTACTTATGCAAATATATAATAATAACTTGACTCTTGATTTATAATTATTGAAAGTCTGTGTTTTTTACCAATAATAGCAAATTGATATGTGGACTTTACATTTTCGAATCTATAAAGGCAATCACTTCTTTTTCAATTTCCAGAGTAGAGCGATAAATTTCCCTGCCTCTTGAGATAATATTTTCTGCATATTCTCGATCTTTAATATCCTTAGCATTGATGCGAACATTAAAGTATGCTCCGGTAACCGCCGTTTTTGCACATAAAATTCCTACGCCAGCATCTGATAAAGAATTTTGAAGTCCCTCTTTGATCATGGCCTGCATGACTGTCATCGAATTATAAGCAGTTTCCATAACTTGGAATGGGATTTCTGTTGCATATTTTGTGGCACTTTCAATTGCCTCTCTTCTCATTTCTTTTTCTTCGGCAGAGCCTTTTGGCATTCTAAAGCTATCAATTATTTTGTTAAAAGCATTAGTATCTTCATCTACTAATTCTAGCAACCTATTTTTATATTCCTGACCTTTAACCGCCCATTTCGAGAACTCCTCCCATCTATCATCCCATCCCCTTTTATGAGCAGATAAATTAGCAACCATGGTTCCTAAAGATACACCAAGGGCACCTACATAAGCAGATATAGAGCCTCCACCGGGTGCCATTGATTCACCTGCAGTTTCCTCAGCAAAATTGGATATGGTTAGGTCAACCAGTCTTTTGTTTTCGCTATCATTCAGTAAATATTCTATAATCTTTTCTTTAGGATGGAAGGGTTTTAGGTCATCTAAGCCTAAGGATTTTATTGCAATTTTAATTTTTTCAGCTTCAGAAATACCAAGAGATCGCTTTTGTTTCTCTAAAAAATAGTCTGCCGCGTCCAGCATAGCCTGAAGTGGGATTAGACCTACCAGTTCAGAGCCCGTAACCCTTAAACCATGATGGTCAGCCGATTTACATGTTTCATCGAATGCAACATGCATAGAAGTGATATTAATATTTGTAAGATTATAAGATATTTGCGCAATTCCATATTCTTCAATATACCATCCAATTCCTTTTACAGCCTTCAGTTTCCCGGGAATTCTAATAGGATGACCATCGCTGTCAATAACTTTTTTTCCTGTTATAGGATTTCCTTCTCGTTTGACCCTGCCAGCTTCTCTAATGTCAAAAGCAATGGCATTAGCACGTCGGGTAGAGGTAGAGTTTAAATTAACATTGTAGGCAATAAGAAAATCACGAGCAGATATTGCAATTGCACCAGATTTGGCTACTTTATCTGTAAATTCTGAAGGACCAAAATCGGGTTTCCATTCTTCATTTGTAAGTTTATCCCTGAGTCCTTCATATTCTCCAGATCTGCAGCTCGCTAAGTTTTTACGTTTTTCTTCTTTAGCCGCATTTTCGTAGAAGTATCCCGGTATTCCAAGTTCTTCACCTATACGATTTCCCAACTTATGAGCATATTTTGCAGTTTCTTCCATGGAGATCCCAGAAATTGGAACTAAGGGACAAACATCAGTGGCTCCGAAACGAGGATGTGCACCACTATGCCTTCTCATATCTATTAATTCTGAGGCCTTTTTTATTAATAAAAATGCAGCTTCAATTACATTTTCAGGTTTACCAACAAAAGTAATTACAGTACGGTTAGTCGCGCTGCCAGGGTCAATATCTAAAAGCTTGATTCCCTCAACGGTTTCAACAATATTAGCTATTGCATTTATTTTATCTATATCACGGCCTTCGCTAATGTTAGGTACGCATTCTATAAGTTGTTTTTTCATTAGGTTTTTTTATTTGAGACATCAAAATTAATTGATTAAAATTAAAAATGATGCTTATATATTGAAATTTATACCCAGAATAAAACTTCTTCCAATATCGGGTATTTCATCAACTTTCAATATGGAAAGATGTGATATGTATTCTTTATTTAGTAAGTTATTTATATTGAAATTAATTTTAAGATCGGATTTCTTAAAGCTTAAATTTCCACCAAAACTAAAGTTTAATAAATTGTAACCGTCCGTCACTTTTTCAAAGGTATTCACATTATTCTTTTTAAAATAGTTTTCATATTGAAGCGCTATATACATTTCATTTAGCTTGTCATTACCCCTAAATTCGGATCTTATAGTATTGGATAGCTTATTTGCAGGAATCAAAGGTAAATATTCACCACTTTTTTGTTTTCCTGTGACTGTTTCAAAATTACTTTCAAAATGCAACCAATGTATAGGATGAGGATGTAGGTGTAATCCAAGTTCCCCACCATATAAAACTGCATTGTTCTGAACATAACTATAAATTTCATATTCATCTTCAAATTCACCTGTTGGTGTAATAAAAATATAATTAAATATATTATTATAAAAACCATTGACGTAGAACTCAAAATGTTCACTTTGATATTCTAAGGATAAGTCAAATTGGATATTTTGCTCACTTTTTAAATCGGGATTACCAATCTCAAATCTATTGGTTCCATGGTGAACACCAAATGAAGTTAATTCTGCTAAATTTGGTGCCCTAAAACCAGAAGCCAAATTAATTCGAAGAGCAAGTGGTTTTATGAGTTGTGTTTTATAACCGACAGAAGCAGTAAAATTATTGTAGGATTCGTTTATAGCATTGAAAACATGAACTTCTTCCTCATGAGTTACAATGTGCTCCTCTGTTTCAATATTTCTAAAATCAAATCTTAGACCTATCTGAAAACTATTGCTTTCTCTCCATGTTATCAGACCTGAAGTAAATATGCCGAAATCATTAATTTTTGCATCTGGAATTAAAATTTCTTCTCCATAATTTTTGTTATCTTGATTTAAACCCTGTATTCCTAAAATACTTTCAAAGGTTTTATATTTTGGAAAATTATATTTTACATCATAGGTAAACGTATTCAACTTCATTTGCAATGCTGCCTGTTCATTCACATCATTTGTCAATTCTTCATGATCGTGTTCTTCAAATTCCATTCTATTATTATGAACATACCCAAAATTAACATCCAATTTGGAATCATTAAAAAAAAGATGGTTATGTAAACTTAAAATTTGGCTGCTAATATCTTGATAAGGATTGATAGGCGATCTACTATTCGATTGGACCCCTGTTTCTTCTGGAATGCCTATTTCCGAATCGATAAAATTGTACCTCAATTCAGAAACAATTATGTCAGACGAGTACCCCATTCCAATTTTAAAATCTTTTTCATTAAATCTCGTGTTCGTAACTCTTTCACCATTTGGCACCTTATAATCAATATGTGTATTATAAGTACCTCTAAATAGAAATTTAAAGTCATTTGTTGAAGTTTTTACACCAATGGAGGTATTACTTCCCAGAGTATTAGAAAAGAATTTTTGATTGAGATTAACAAGGGTTTTATTTTTTAAAGCAAAACGTTCCGGATTAAAATAAAGAACACCACCTAGGGCATCCGATCCATACAAAAGAGAGGCCGGGCCCTTAATAACTTCAATGCTTTCCACTCCTGCTTCATTTAAACCCAAGCCATGCTCAATCCCAAATTGTTGATTCTCAAGCCTAACTCCCTGAGTATAAATTAATACTCTATTACCACTTAAGCCTCGGATAACTGGTTTCCCGATACCCGTTCCAACTGATATTTGCTCTACTCCTGGAATAGAGACTATCGCTTGAATCAGAGTTGGTGTCCCATTTTTTTCTAAATTTTTCATGCTTCTATAATCTACTTTTGTAACATTCTTACTTTGTATTTTGTTAAAAGGTGTAGAAACAATAATTTCATCCATCAGAAAAATAGATTCTTTTAATTGAAGACTTATTTCCGTGTTATTATTTGATATGGTTATTTCTCTATTTTCTGTAATAAACCCTATATAATGAAATACTACAAGGTGATTTCCATTAGGAATATTGTCAAGTTCAAAATAGCCATTTTCATCGGATGTTGTTCCCAGGTGTATTTGTTCAATATAAATTTGAACACCAAATATTGCTATATTATCTTCATCTGTAATATGGCCATTAATTGAATTTTGAGCATGTGTAAAATGGAAAAACCCGAATAAAAGGAAATAAAAAACATATTTCATGTTAATTAAAATTAATGATTTATAAATTGTTTAATTGTAACTTAAAAGGCATTAATTATTGGGGGACCTCTTACTAAATAAGTAGTAATATCATATAAAAAATAGAACGATTTTAACGATAAAACCTTTTTTATATAAATAGAATTAGGCAATGAATCAAAAAAATTAGAAGCCTGATCCTGATACTGTATATTTGTAAAATAATGTAAATAGGAGCAGTTAATTTTCTCGGAATGTATATGCTTTTCTTTTTTTGCAATGCACCTATCATGTCCATGATTATCTAATACATGAGAAAAAGTGACACCAAGAGGAAATAATAAGACTAGAATTAGAATATAAGAAAGTATTTTATGTAATATTACATTGCTCATTGGAATGGCAAAATTAAGCTTTATTTAGCAAACAATTCGTACAAAAAAAAAGAGATCACTCATAGCGATCTCTTTTTATACATATTATAAAAATTATACTATTTACTAATTGATAATTTTTTAGTTACAGTTGAAGAGCCATTCTTAATATGAACGAAGTGTATTCCTTTTTTAAAACGTTGCGCATCATAATCAACTGATACTGGGATGCCTCCCATCGTGTATTCGTTGTACAAAACACTAACTTTTTGACCTAAAATATTGTATACTTCAATACTTGTTTCTGCATTCCGTTTAGGTATAAAGTTAATTTTACCAACAGAAGCTACAGGATTAGGGTAAATTTTAACATTATTCTCAAAAGAATCAATTTCATCAAGGTTTAAAATTTTAGAGCTGGTACTGTTCTCATCACAGTGACCAGGTCCAATTCGTCCATTATTGTAGTCATCAAGAATTCCGCCTAATTCAACACATTTGCTTTCTAATTCATCATTTCCCTTTACTTTACCCGGAGTATTAGTTTTTAAAAAGGCAGTTGCTTCATCATAAGCCGCCTGAACTTCTGTTGGATTTGCACCAGCTAAAATGTTTAACTCCGCCGCAATATATTGATGTGCTAAAATGTAATATTTACCACCTTTTCCAGAATTTGTGTCAAAAACTTCACAATAGTCTTGTTCTGATTCAAAGAAAATGGTTTCTTCAGCTTCACCGCCGGGTATATCATCCCAAGTTTCATCTCTTTCAGGGCCATTGCCATTAGTTTTACAATCAGAATGTGTTTTCCAGTAACCTTGTGTTAAGGTACACCCTTCATACACTTTATCAACATCTACAATAATTCCATTAACATAAAAAGAATCTGGATTTGAATAATCTAAAGTCCTGGCGTTTTCAATGGATGGTGAATAGATACTTACTAAAATTTTATCCACATCTCCAGAAACATCTTCTATAACATATTCTCCTAGAAAAAAAGAATTACCTAGATTAGACTGAGGTGAATTATTATATGTGGTGATTTCAGCATGATGATTCTTATCTCCCGCAATAATATCGATGATTGCTACTCTGTTGTCATCTTCTAATTCAGAAATAGGAATTTTAACTTTAATATTACGAGATGCAGAAGCCTTGTTTATGGGGATTTCATACACATAGGGACCATATCGAGCATCGTTATCAACTGTCATTGACGAATTTTGCCAAAAATAAACTGTTTCTAAACTGGCAAAGCTTTTAAATGCTGAACTTGGTATATTTCTATAGATATATGCATAACTTGATTGCATATGGTCTTTATGATCTTCCATTATATCGAGGAATATTTCATCACCAACTAAATTATTTGTCACAGCCGTATAGTACGCACCAGGTGGAAATAATGATGTAATTCCTTTGTGAATAATGTTAGACCTTAGAATTGTAGGTATCGTAGTTCCGTTGAAATCTTTAAAAACAACTCCATTATCTTGTGCATTACGATCCCAGGAGTAAATAGCATTTACTCTAACGGAATCAATATTATTTAGATCTGTGAAACTTAAACTTGCGGAGGGCATACCAAATATGCCTTTACCGATAACATCAATTACTTGTGATTTAGCAAAATAAGAAGTACCGAGAAACAGTACTAATAATAGTAGTTTTCTTTCCATAGCAGGGGATTTAAAATTAGCAATTTGAAACAAAGGTACTACAAAAAAATAAATTTCAACAATTTAAGTAACCTTTTTAATAAATTTTATAAGTATTTCTATTGAAAATCAACAACTTATATCACTTTCTACTTCTTGCTTTTGCGTACCTTCATGTTCAGAGCCTCAACCCCTAAAGAAAATGCTATTGCAAAATATAAGTATCCTTTTGGGATAGCACCAACATGTTGACCAAAAATTTCGGCATTAGATAAGTGGGCACTTTCTGTAACCAGCATAAACCCAATCAAAATTAAAAAGGAGAGCGCAAGCATCTGAATGGTTGGATGTTTATTTACAAATTTACCAACAGGAACAGCAAATATCATCATGATTAATATAGAAATTACTACTGCGGTGATCATAATGATTAGTGCACCTTCAATACCACTAGTCATCCCAACAGCGGTTAAAACAGAATCAAACGAAAAAACGATATCAATCAAAACAATCTGAAATATTACGCCTGCCAGTGAGATCTTTTTATTTTTATTCTTTGATTCTGATTCACTGTGTTCAATTCCTTCCACTTTTTGATGGATTTCATGAGTACTCTTGTATAATAAAAAAATACCACCAGCTAAAAGAATGAGACTTTGACCAGTTACACTTGCATTTATCCAGGTTAGATTTATTGTAAAGATGGAACTCTTCATGGCTATTAGATACGAGATGCCAAACAGCAATAATATTCTAAACAGCATGGCAAACAATAGCCCAATATTAGTTGCCTTTTTAACCTGGTGTTCAGGTAGTTTACTGGCGGAAATTGATATAAATATAATGTTATCTATGCCCAGTATTACTTCTAGAAAAGTTAGGGTGAGTAAGGCTACCCATGTATCTGCTTGCAAAAATATTTCCATCAGGTTTCTCTTAAATCAGAAGTTTGATCGTTTTAATTAATTTTTATTGCTTTCCCTTTTTGTTTGAAATTAGAACCCTTATAGAAGGCCTTAAAATTATATGAATTTTTTTTAATTCCCGTTATTTTAACATGAAAGGGTGTGCTATCTAATTTTGATTTAGGGTTTTTCTTAATTAAAATGTACTCAAATTGGCTTTTCCACTGAATGCTAAAAGTGTCTTTTTTATTATCATATGTTTCTATCTGAATGGAATCATTTCTCACCGCAAACGACGTAATATCATTATCTTCCAGAATAGTTTTATAATTCCCTGTTTTAAAATTATTAGGTGCAGGCTTAAGTGTTTCCTTACAGGAGATCAAGAGTAGAAAAAATATAAAATATGCTCTATACATAAGTCTATCAATATTATTATCGAATTCGATTAATAAACCGATTATATAATCAAATCCCCGTGTAATTACTTGGGGTAATTACTTTTAGCTCATTTTTTATCTCATTGGAAACATCAAGAGAGTCTATGAAATTAGCAATAGATTGTCGAGTTATTCTTTCGTTCGTCCTTGTCAATCCTTTCAAAGCTTCATATGGGTTTGGATAGGCTTCACGTCTAAGGATCGTTTGAATGGCTTCAGCTGCTACTGCCCAATTTTTATCTAAGTCTTCAGCAATTGCATCTTCATTCAATAAAAGTTTATTCAAACCTTTAAGTGTTGATGACAGAGCTATCAATGTATGACCAAAAGGTACACCAACATTTCTCAGTACTGTCGAGTCCGTTAGATCACGCTGTAATCGGGAAATAGGTAACTTGGCTGATAAGTGTTCTAATATTGCATTCGCGAGACCTAAATTACCTTCTGAATTTTCAAAATCAATTGGGTTTACTTTATGAGGCATTGCGGATGAACCAATTTCACCTTTTTTAATTTTTTGTTTGAAATAATTCATGGAAATATACTGCCATATGTCTCTATCTAAATCAATAAGAATAGTATTAATTCGCTTTAGCCCATCAAAAAATGCCGCCAAATGATCGTAATGTTCAATTTGAGTCGTTGGATAAGAATGTGTTAATCCTAAATTATTTTCAACAAAATCAGTTCCAAAGTTTTTCCAATCGATGTTTGGGTAAGCTACCTTATGTGCGTTAAAATTTCCCGTGGCCCCTCCAAATTTAGCAGCCATTGGAATGCTGTCCATCAACTTGAATTGTTGCTTAATTCGCTCTACAAAAACTAAGATTTCTTTTCCTAATCTTGTTGGAGAGGCAGGCTGACCATGAGTTTTAGCAAGCATTGAAACAGATTCCCATTGTTTGGATAATTCTTCCAATTTCTCTAGAACAAGATTAAGATCAGGAATATATACATTCAAATAAGCGTCCTTAATAGAAAGAGGGATAGCTGTATTATTAATATCTTGTGAAGTTAATCCAAAATGGATGAATTCTTTATATGGGTCGAGATTTAATTCATGAAATTTTTCTTTAACAAAATATTCTATAGCCTTTACATCATGATTAGTTATTTTTTCAATATCCTTAACTCTCATGGCATCATTAGATGAGAAATTAGCATAAATACTTCTCAAATCAGAATATAAGGAAACATCAAAATCTAATAATTGAGGTAAGGGAATTTTACATAATGCTATGAAATATTCAATTTCAATTTTTACCCTGTATTTGATAAGTGCTTCCTCAGAAAAATAAGGGGCTAAACTATCAATTTTACCTCTATAACGACCATCAATAGGAGAGACTGCATTTAGGCTTGTTAAATTCATTAGATTAACATTTTGAATAAGTTGCAAAAATAAGATATTTCTATGATTAGAAACTTTAAATATCTTAAATATTTAACTTTTTTAATATACGTTTTGCTCTAACTTGATATCCCGGGCTAGCACTTTGAATGTGTTTTTCCAAAACCAGTATCAATTCATTTTGAATCCAGTCATATTCTTTACCAAATAAATATAATGTATCCATGGCATATGTATGATTTGCCACTTTATGCTTATTTATTAACCAATCAAAACTAACTTCAATAATTCTAGCTTTGTGCTTTTCAGTAACTTTTGATTTAATTTTATTCTCAGATTTGGAATAGTAGGCCTTCGTAATAAGATAAGAAATTTTAGCCAAAGGGCGTAATATGCTCTCATCAGTAGGCTTGTCAATATTTTCTGTAAAATAATCTATATTGGAGGCCAAGAAATTTATATTTTGAAGACAAACTAATTCTAAAATCCATGAAGATTTAATCGCAACTTCATTTTCTTCTCCAAAAGTGAGTTCAATTAAAAAAGGAAATGTTTCGATATTTTCAATTACAAAGTTTGTAACCCTGTCTCTGTGAATTCTCTTAGCATTGTGTATAGAGTTAATTTGCTCAATCAAATCTGGTTTATTCATTCTCATTTTCTTTTTTTTTGTCCTCTTTCTTAGGGGATAACTTAAAAATTAGATAAGCAAAACCAACCACAAAATGTAAAATTACAATCACCATTATAGTATAAAACCAAAAATTCGATCCACGCATATCATTAAAGTTTTTTCCAAAATTATAAAATTTTCTATTTTTACATTTAAATTTGTCAGTTTAAATTAATGTACACAACATAAATCCCTTTTTACAGTTTAAAAAATATGAAAAACCATTTTAGACTTATTGCACTGATTATTTTATCAATCAGCTCCATGTTTCACACTCTATATGCACAAGAGGGATTGAACCAATTGGATTCCGAAGGCAAGCGTCATGGAATTTGGAAGAAATATTACACTAATAATAGAATACGTTATGTAGGAGCTTTCGAACATGGAAAAGAAGTCGGTACTTTTAAGTATTATTCGGCTTCCAGTTCAGATAATCCAATTATTATAAAAAAATTCCATAAAAATGATGATTTGGCTGATGTTCAATTTTTTACAACCTCAGGAACTTTGGAAAGCGAAGGTTTAATGAAAGCTAAAAATAGAGAGGGCAAATGGTTATTTTATCACAGTGATGGTAAGTCGATAATGGGTGAGGAGAACTATGCTAATGGGAAGCTGAACGGTATGTATAAAACTTTTTATCCAAATGGTGAATTAACCGAAGTAACCTCTTATAAGAATGGTTTATTGGAAGGTAATTATAAAAAATATTCTATTAAAGGGCAATTGTATAATGATTTCAATTATGCAGGAGGAAAACTAAATGGGATGGCAATTTATTATAGTAGAAAAACTGGCGACCTCATCAAGAAAGGGCCCTTCAAAAATGATTTGCGTGTTGGGACATGGGAAAATTATGTCGATGGAGAATTAGTTAGTACGGAACAGCCTGCATTAAAGCCTGAGATAAAAAACGAATAGTTCGTCTACTAATTAATTATTTTCAATCGAGATTACCATCTAATTATAACACTTCCCCAGGTAAATCCACTTCCAAAAGCTGCCAACAACACGATATCATTATCTTTTATCTTACCCTTTTCCCATGCCTCTGTTAGAGCTATTATAATAGACGCAGCCGTAGTATTCCCATAACTCATGATATTATTATAAATTTGATCATCCCTCAACTTGAATTTATGTTGCACGAACTGAGAAATTCTTAAGTTAGCCTGATGTGGAATAAACAGGTCTATATCACTAACACTTAGGTTGTTTGCTGTTAAGGCTTCCATAATGACCTCACTGAATCTAACCACTGCATTTTTAAAAACAAAAGTGCCGTTCATATATGGAAAATAAGAGATGTCCTTGCCTTTGGACTCAAGTATTTCAGGGACCCAATGTTTTATACTTGGTGAGATTACTACGAGCTCTTCCGCATATTTACCTTCACTATGAAGATGGGAGGATAATATACCTTTTTTATTATCCTCTGTTCTCGACAAAATACAGGCGCCTGCTCCATCGCCAAATATGACGGAGACTCCTCTACCTCGAGTGGTTTTATCCAAGCCATTAGAGTGATATTCTGATCCAATTACTAAAATATTTTTGTACATGCCGGTTTTAATAAATTGATCTGCTGTGGACATTGCATATATAAAACCAGAACATTGATTTCTAATGTCAATAGCACCAATTGTTTCCATTCCAAGCATTTCTTGTATTTGAACACCGCATCCTGGGAAATAATAATCAGGACTGAGAGTAGCAAATACTATAAAATCAATATCATTGTTTGTTAAACCTGCCCTTTCAATTGCTATTTTGGCAGCTTCTGCTCCCATAGTCGCTGTTGTTTCATTACTACCCTCTGAAATCCAATGACGTTCTTTGATACCTGTTCTTTCTTGAATCCATTCATCATTAGTATCCATTATTTTCTCTAAATCGTTGTTAGTGACGATATTTTCAGGGACATAAAACCCGAGACCGGTAATTTTTGAGTTATACATTAATTATTTTTCTTTAATTATTATGGAATTTATTGATCAAAGTTAACTATTTAAATTTATTATGCTAAGAATAGTATTTAAACATTTATTATTAATAAAGTACTCGATGTATATAAATCTTTAATGTTTATATGTCAAGTTGTCATTTTATAACTTTTGGTATTTTTTTTGAAAGAGTGGTATCGTAATAATCTAAACAAAAACAAAATAATTATGGCTAAAGGAAAAATAAATGTAGCTGTTGAAAATATATTTCCATTGATCAAAAGGTTTTTATACTCTGATCATGAAATATTTTTAAGAGAATTAATTTCTAATGCAACGGATGCTACTTTAAAATTAAAACATCTTTCTTCGATTGGTGAATTCAAAGGAAATTTAGATGACGTCAAAATTGAGATCAAAATTGACAAAGAAGGAAAGAAAATTCATGTCATTGACCAAGGAATTGGCATGACTAAAGATGAAGTTAAGAAGTATATTAATGATATCGCTTTTTCAGGAGCTGAAGAATTTTTGGAGAAGCACAAGGATGAAAAAAATGATTCCGGTATAATTGGTCATTTCGGATTAGGGTTCTATTCCTCTTTTATGGTTGGTAGTGAAGTAGAGATACTTACGAAGTCATATTTGGAAGATGTTGATAGTGCACATTGGATATGTGACGGATCACCTGAATATTCATTAAAAAAATCAAGTAGAAAGGAAAGAGGTACTGAAATAATAATTCATGTTGATGATGATTCTTTAGAGTTTTTAGAAGATCAAAAAATTCGAGAGTTATTATTGAAATATAATAAATTCATGCCAATTCCAATAAAATTTGGAACTAAAGAAATTGCTGATCCCAAACATACGCCAAAAACCACTAAGGATAAAGATGGTAAAGAGACAACGGAGGATCAAAAGATGATTGCTGTTGATGATATCATCAATAACCCAAATCCAGCTTGGACTAAGCAACCAAGTGATTTAAAAAATGAAGATTACAAGGAATTTTACCATGAATTGTATCCAATGCAATTTGAAGAACCTTTATTTCATATTCATTTGAACGTGGATTATCCTTTTAATTTAACAGGGATATTGTACTTTCCGAAGCTAACTACAAATCTTGACATTCAAAAAGACAAAATACAGCTCTACCAGAATCAGGTTTTCGTTACAGACAATGTAGAAGGTATAGTTCCTGAATTTTTACAAATGTTGCGTGGTGTTATTGATTCACCAGATATTCCGCTGAACGTTTCTAGAAGTTACTTACAGGCTGATGGCTCTGTAAAAAAGATCGCATCATATATCACCAAAAAAGTAGGGGATAAGTTGAGTTCTCTATTCAAAAATGACAGAGAAGAATTTGAGAAAAAATGGAATGATATCAAGATCGTAATTGAGTATGGTATGCTTTCAGAGCCTAAATTCTTTGAAAAGGTGCAAAAATTTGCCTTATACCCAACTGTAAATGATAAGTATTTTACTTTTGAAGAGTTAAAGACAAAAATAACTGCAGCTCAGACAGATAAAGATGGTAACCTAGTTGTGTTATATGCAACGAATGTTGAAGAACAGCATAGTTTTATCGCAGAGGCGGAAAGCAAGGGATATGAAGTGATGTTATTGGATTCGCCAATTGTTTCTCATTTGATTCAAAAAATGGAAACTGAAAATGAAAAAATGAAATTTGCTCGAGTGGATGCCGATTCTATTGATAAATTAATTCAAAAAGAAGAAAATCAAATTTCGAAATTAAGTGATGATGATCAAGGAAAATTAAAGACTTATATTGAGGAAATAGTACCTAAGGAGAAATATACAGTTCAACTTGAAGCTTTAGATTCGAATTCTAACCCATTTATTATTACGCAGCCAGAGTTTATGAGACGTATGAAAGAGATGCAGCAAACTGGTGGCGGTGGTATGATGGGTATGGGTAATTTCCCGGAAATGTATAACTTGGTTGTAAATACTAATAATGATTTAATCCAAAAAATATTAAAGGCCAAAGGGAAAAGGACCGAATATATTAATCAGGCATTAGATTTAGCCAGACTTTCTCAAAATCTATTGCAAGGAGAAGAGTTAACAAACTTTATCAAGCGGAGTTATGATTTAATGAACTAATTTCAGATTAGCTTATAAAAAAAATACCTTGATTTTCATCAAGGTATTTTTTTTATAAGTCAATAATTATTACTCAATTGGAAAATCAAAGTAAGTCTCAGGAAAAGGCTCATTAATCAGAGTGAAATGCCACCATTCTTTTTCATAGGATTTGAAACCATGTTTTTCCATTCTTCTTTTTAATAATAATCGAAGAGCATGTTGATTTTTTGTTATGTGAGGATAGTCAATATTTGATTTTTCGTCGAATAGATCATAAGGACTTCCCATATTCAAAATATGACGAGTTTTTAAGGATACTATTGTCAAATCAACTGTACTTCCACGGCTGTGTCCGGATTTTTTGGAAATATACCCTTTCTCGAACAGATCCTTCTTGTCTATATTTGGATAAAATTCTTCTTTCATTAGAGTATCACTATGATCTTGAGACCAATCAATAAAAAAGTCAACGGCTTGCTGAGGACGATATGCATCATATATTAATAATCCAAAACCTATTCTTTCTAATTCCTCCTGGACTTTTTGCAAGGCATCTGCCGCCTCTTTACTCAAAATACATTTAGGTGAATTATAGCCATCTATTCGTTGGCCAACAAAATTATTCGAGCCAAAGTATCTTAAATCAGATCTTAAATTTGGCATCAAATCCTTTAAATAAACAAAATCCTGGTGTAAGGGTGGAGGAGTATCTAGAGGGGCTTCACTTGTAGTAGTAAAGCTTACTAAAAATAATATGACTATTGCTTTTATTACAACATTCAATTTCATCGTACAATTATTTAATAGTGATTAGCCATTAAAACGTTAAAATATCTATTTTATTACTTATATAAAGAAAATTTGGATTGTGTAACTCAATATTTCATAATTTGGATCATAGATTAACTAAACGGAGCTATCTGTCAGGTAATAAAACAGTTGCAAATAATTTAAGCACGATTGATTTTATTGATCAAATTTCGTTTAAAAACAGATGATCTACATGTAAAATCTACTACTTCTTTTGAATAAAAAATTAATTTAATACCCTAAATGCATGGCACAACCATTATAGACTTAGGGCATGCAATATAAGTACGAAAGAGTAAGAGTAAATGCAATGTAACTAACAGATGACTAACCGTAGATCTCATTTAAAATTTTTGCTAGTCTGATTCCTGCTTTCTGCATCTGATTACGTACGGTAGTAAAATTCTCGTAAGAGTACTTATAACTTAGATTATCTCCTTCTTTAGCTGAAGCGTAAATCTTTTGAGCTAATTTTTGTGATTCATATGCCCAATCCAAAACACCTCCTTGCTCTATAGCGTAAATCTGTTGATTTGATAGTTTTTTTGAGTTTAATGTGAGTTCCGAATAACTCATATTCCAAGATTCAATCATATCGCTATCCCAAACTCTATGAAGATTTGATTTTTTATAAAACCATTTTACTTTTATATCGTTTCCTCCTCTATCCTCTTCTCTGCCCACGTGAAGAGGTTGGTGCAGATCACCAACTAGATGAACAAGTAATTTTAAATAAAAAGTTTTATCCTCTTTTGTAGAATTATTATTCTTAAGAATACGAATGCAACTTTCGATTCCTACTATAATATCTCCTTTCGGGTTTTTTATAGAATTTTCATATTTACTGTCAAATGGAAAGTTAACATAGTGCCATGTATCAAATTTTTTGTACCGGCTATCAGATTTTATCTCATCTCCATAAGTTGAAACAAAAGCCAAATTTTCTCCTTGTAGTATTTTTTCAATTTCTTTATTTGCTCTTTTATCTAAATGATTTTGAGCGATTTCTCCTATCGCTCTATGTCCTGTTGCTCCCCATTGAGGACTGGGTTTTGCATGCATAAAGGTAATGGAAAAAGCAATTGCGAAGAATAAAACAATTCTATTTGGCATGGTATTTAATTTAGGAAACAAAGATATAAAAAAAGAGAGTCTATTCTTAAGAACAAACTCTCTTTTAAACTATAGAAAATGTTATTAGTGTTCTCTTAATGCAAAATCTGCATAAGCACTAATTCCATGTTCGTGCGAATCCAGTCCTTCCAGCTCTTCTTTTTCAGATACTCTAATTCCAATCGTCTTCTTCAATGTGAATAGTATGATAAAAGTAGATATCGTACAAATTACCGCATAGGAGGCTATACCAACTAACTGGCTAACAACTTGAGCTCCACCAGCCAGGTTGCCGAATAGGCCAACAGCCAATGTACCCCAGATTCCGCATATTAAGTGCACTGCAATGGCTCCAACAGGGTCATCCAGTCTTAGTCTATCAATAAATGCTACTGCAAATACAATAATCGCGCCTGCAATTCCACCAATTAAAATTGCATCGGTAGGGCCCATTTGATCGGCACCTGCTGTGATACCAACCAGACCCCCAAGAATACCATTCAAGAACATAGTCAGATCAAGATTTTTATACCGTATGGTTGATACTAGAAAAGCTACTATCCCACCTGAAGCGGCAGCCAATGAGGTTGTTACTAATACTAATGATGTTGCTCCCGGCTCTGCAGATAGTACGGAACCTCCATTAAAACCAAACCAACCCAACCATAGGATTAATACTCCAGCTGTGGCTAAAGGGATATTGTGTCCTGGAATAGCCTTTGGTTTTCCATCTTTATCATATTTCCCTATACGTGAGCCAAGTAACCATACTGCTATTAAGGCCGCCCATCCACCAACAGAATGTACTAAGGTTGAACCTGCAAAATCATAAAATGGAGTTTCTCTCATATCTAAAAACCCTCCGCCCCATTTCCAAGAGCCAGCTAAAGGATATACTATTCCAACATACAGTATTACAAAGATCATAAAAGGTAAAATTTTGATTCGTTCAGCAACGGCCCCTGATACAATTGTAGCTGCTGTTGCTGCAAACATGGCTTGAAATAAGAAATCTGTCCAGTATGTATAACCTTGATTATAGGCCAAATCGGCTGCAGCTGTTGCGTCTAAGCCAAATCCTGCAAAGCCAAGAAACCCTGAAGAGCCTTCAGTGAATCCCGGGTACATCAGGTTGAAACCTACTAAACAATACAGTAGTAACCCAACTGTAATGATAAATATATTTTTAAATAAAATGTTTATAGTATTTTTTTGTCTCGTTAATCCAATTTCCAAAAGTGAAAATCCGAGGTGCATAAAAAATACAAGTGCTGTACAGATCATCATCCATACATTATTTATAGTCAGTAATTCCATAACTTAATTTGTAAAAATTTAAATTGATTAATAATTATTTTAAGGTATCACCACCTTTATCCCCAGTTCTAATCCTGTAGGACTCTGTAATATCAGATACGAATATTTTTCCGTCTCCTACTTCTCCACTAGCGGCAGATGCAATTATTGCATCTATTGTTGCCTTTTCAAAATCATCGTTTACAACAATAGATAAGAATCTGCGCTGGATGTCACTTGTACTGTACGTAACACCACGATAAACATGACCTTCTTTTTCGTGACCTTGTCCGGTTACATCCCAGTAGGTAAAGAAATTAACTCCAACATCATGGAGTGCATTTTTTACATCGGAAAATTTAGATTTTCTGATAATTGCTTCGATTTTTTTCATAATTAATTATAGTTTAGAATTTGTATACAGCTGCTACTAAAAAGGATGTTAAAGATCCGGTTGGCTCAAGATCATTATTTAAAAATGTATCCTCACTTGTGGTGTCAATTCTGAATTCCGGAATGATCATCAGATCTCCAATGGCATAATTACCTGATAAAGTGAATTCAAAAGCGTTTGCACTTCCATCGTCATCATAATCCCCGATGGCGCCTACACCATAATCACCTTCACCAAAGTATTCAGCTCTGAAGCCAATTACAAATGATTCAGAAGTTTTAAGTTGTGGGTAGATTGCCACACCGTAAAATGACCCGTCGTCATCGTTGTTTTTATAATAAGTTGAGTTAAGACCTAAATAGAATGATTCAGTGATGTCAAAACCAGTCGTTAGATCAACTTGAAATTGCGGTCCGTAAAGGAAGTTTAAATAAGTTCCTTTAAATCCTATTTGAGCACCTAAAGTATAGTTGTTGGTTGGATTGGAATTAGTAAAATCATTGTCGTTCATAACCGCCGCCATAAAAGACCAATCATCGTTAATCGCCCAATCCATTTTTAAGCCAGTATGCGAGAAAGGTCCATAAGAGAACATATAGGAAGTAGAGTAATTAAAATTTCCTGTTGGAGATATCACTTCGTACCCTAAGAATGTATTGAAATTTCCAAATGTCAATGTAACTTTATCAGAAACATTCCAGTATACATATAGTTGATTAACTACTTGAGAGCTGTTTCCTAAGTCAGCAGTACCATCACCATCGAGATCCCATTGTAAAGACCCGAAAACCGCATCTGTACCTCTAGGTCCAAATACCAGGTCAGCTACTGCGCCTACTTTTTTCCCCTCATAAGTTATAATGGCATTGGCCATTCCTATGGCAAATCCATTTCCGTTAGCGAAAGATGTATTTGGAGCCTGATGGTTTTCACCTCCGTTGGGAGCTCCAATATTTGTTCTGAAATAGACATCTGCACTTCCACCGAAGGTGAAATTCTTTTTAATTTTTTCGAACGTTTTAAGCTCTCTCTCTTGTTCTTCTTTTATTTCAGGTTTCTCTTCTCCAGTCTGTGCAAATCCACAAACAGATATTAGAAGGAAAAACAGAAATGACAAAAAGATATATTTATCACCTTTAGGATAAATCGAAAACATATTAGATTTCATAGTATTTATTAATTTTAAGTAAATAATTAATTTTTCATATAGTTAGTAAATAAATTATGCGATTAATCGAGGTAAATGTAATTTTTATTATTAATCATGCAATGAAAAGTAACTAAATGGAAGAATTATTGTAATTATGGAAAAAATCTCCTGAAAAAAATGAGGTTATAAGGATTTTTAAATAGCAATTTTTTCATATTCATAAATTGAATGGATGAATTTTGATGGAATATTTTGCAAATATCAAGTAAAATGATATATTTGTAATATCATAATGATATAACAAAAATCTTATTCTCATGAAAAATGAAAAAATAATTAAAGTTTTTAACGGTTATTTAGTGGTGTTTTTTACAATTTTATTAATTGCAACTGGTATTTATGGCGTAGTAAACCAAATCTTTTGGTTAGTCTCCTGTTTAATACTCACAGCGTTTTTAATTAAAGGATTTTTCCTGGTTAACCCGAACGCATCTAAAGTACTATTGCTTTTTGGTAAGTATGTTGGGACCGTGAAGGAGAATGGCTTTTTTTGGGCGAATCCTTTTTATACGAGGAAACGTATTTCATTAAGAGCTAGTAACTTCGATAGCGAACGTGTTAAGGTAAATGATAAACTGGGAAATCCTATTATGATCAGTACTATCTTAGTTTGGAAAGTTGAAAATACATATAAAGCGGCTTTTGACGTAGATAATTATGAAAATTTCGTAAGGGTTCAATCCGATGCTGCAGTTAGAAAATTAGCAAGTTTATATCCATATGATAACTTTGAAGATGACGGTCAAGAAGAGGAAATAACATTACGTGCCAGCGTAAATGAAGTAAGTGAAGCCTTGGAAAAAGAATTGGCAGAAAGATTATCAATGGCTGGTATCAAGGTGCTGGAAGCTAGAATAGGATATTTGGCGTATGCACAGGAAATTGCCAACGCGATGTTAAAAAGGCAACAAGCAACAGCAATTGTAGCCGCTCGTCATAAAATTGTTGAAGGAGCAGTTAGTATGGTGGAAATGGCTCTGGAAGAATTAAGTAAAAAAGAAATAGTAGAATTGGATGAAGAAAGAAAAGCTGCGATGGTTAGTAATTTAATGGTAATTTTGTGTTCAGATAAAGATGCTACACCAGTAGTAAATACAGGAACGCTTAGTCACTAATAAATAAATTTTTAAGGATGATTGAATACAAAATAATTAAACAAACAGGAACTGCGGTTAAATCACAACAAAATTTTGAAGATCTGATTAATAGCTACGCAAAAATGAAATGGTCTGTCGTAAACATGTTTACCCATAGAGGTATTCTGAAAGCACTTATTGTGAGAGAAAAAGAGGAATAAAATGAAAATATTTAAGGAAAATCAACGATTTAACCAATGGTGGCTCGTAGCGATGATTGTGTTTGTATTTTTAAAAATTGGTTACGATATTTTAATTGTTTACAGAGAGGAACCAAAGTTCAACACAGATGCTTCTATTTCTCTAATTATATCAAGTATAATTCTAACCCTCGTCACAATCCTGATATTTTCTTTAAAATTAACAACCAGAATTGACGAAAATGGAATTGCTTATCAATTTTCACCCTTTCATGTCAAAGCTAAAAACGTTCCATGGGAAAGTCTTAAAACATGTGTTGTTAGGAAATATTCACCAATTTTAGAATATGGGGGATGGGGTTTTCGAGGTATTATAAGGTTAAAGATGTTTGGTATTGGCGAAAATGGGATAGCTTATAATATAAAGGGGGACATTGGAATTCAAATGGAATTGAAGGATGGAGGAAAAATATTAATAGGAACGCAAAAGACCGAACAAGCAAAAGAGGTTATCAAAAATTATTCATATAAATTAACTAATAATAAAATAATTTAATTCATAGTAATTTCATTCGGTAATATAGATCAGATAATATTATAATATGGCAAAGAAGAAAGCATTTGCTTTAAGAATTGATGAAAATTTGCTTAAAGCTATCGAAAAATGGGCCTCAGATGAATTCCGATCTACCAATGGACAATTGGAATGGATGTTGCATAAATCTTTAAGAGAAGCACATCGTTTACCAGATCAGGTGAAAGGCAAAAGCTAATTAAAACAAACCGCAAAAGTAAATTTTGAGGTTTGTTTTATTGGACTTAATTATTTACTTTTTGGATGAACCAATGTCATTTCTTCAATAAGTCTCTGGTTTCCAGCAAATTTATCTATAATAAATAAGATATATCTTGCATCGACCATAATATTTCTACAGATATTAGGATCGTAATTATAATCACTCATTGTACCTTCCCAGACTCTGTCAAAATTTAATCCAATTAGATTTCCGTGGGCATCAATAACCGGACTCCCAGAATTTCCACCGGTTGTATGATTAGTACCTATAAAATTAACTGGCATCTTACCATTATCACCGTAAATTCCAAAATCTTTATTCTTATAAAGCTCTATTAGTTTTTCGGGCATATCAAACTCGTAATCACCGGGAACATATTTTTCGAGAGCTCCTACGAGATAGGAAACAGGCTCATAATAAACAGCGTCACGTGGATTATACCCACTCACTTTGCCATAAGTCACTCGAATTGTGCTATTTGCATCTGGGAAAAATCTGGCATCTGGAAATGTTTCCATCAAGGCCTTCATATAAATATTTTGAACTGCCTGAATTTGAATTATTAATTCGTTGTAATCAGGGTTGATATTATTATAAAAGGAATCTGATAATATTCTTCCTAAAATGTAAGCTTTGTCAGAATTTATTTTATTCAATACATCTGCTGCGGTTCCGGTTAAGAGTTTCTCTGCATCAGCAAAACTTGTTAATTGAGATTCACCATAAATTTCCATTGTCAAAGTATCTATATCTGCATTTTTTAACATGTCAGGTAAGTATGCTTCTGGTATTTTTTCTTTATACAAGGTCATTAATTTCTCAAATACTGGCTGATCAACCTGAGGGCTATAATTTTTGTAAAATGACTTATATCTTTTTAGTAGTTTCTCACGTTCTACGTCCAAGGAGTTCAAATCCTTTTTTATTTTTTGTTCAAATTGATAAAGCAATACCGTTGTGTATAATAACTCAACATTTCTATAAGCAATTTCAATCCAATACGATCTTGCTAAAGAAACATTTTCAATATCTTTATAAAGTCTTGAAAATTCAGGGAGTAAATTATTATACTCCGGATTGTTCTTAACCTTTTCCTTAAAATCCTTCTCTTGTAATTGCTTATGATTTATTGCTTTTGATTTTTCGATTCCCTGATTTTCTCCAATCCATTTTTTCCAATAATTCGCTATTCGGGCATATTTTGAAGAATATTGTATCTTTATTTTTTCATCCTGCCGCATAAATTTATCTACAATTTGGAGAGCTTCCGCTCGCACCTCGATTTTTGCAGGATTGATAACATTTACTATTTGTTCTATAGCAACGGATGGTAAATACTCATTGGTACTTCCTGGGAATCCATATACCAGAGTAAAGTCATTTTCTGAAACACCATCTAAGGATACGGGTAAATAATGCCTTGGCTTGTAAGGAATGTTATCTGTACTGTATTCGGCAGGCTTATTATTTTTATCTGCGTAAATTCTAAATAATGAAAAATCTCCTGTATGCCTTGGCCACATCCAGTTGTCTGTGTCAGACCCAAATTTACCAATAGAAGTTGGAGGTGCTCCTACCAATCGAATATCTTTATATGTTTCAGTAATAAATAGTATATATTGATTTCCCTTATAAAATGCTTTAACCTTTACATCTTGCCATTCTTCTTTAATCGCATTCTTTTTAACAGATGCTAAATTTTGATCAATTTTAGATTGTCTTTCTTTGGGCGTCATACCGGATTCGAATCCTGTAAGGACAAGATCGGTCACATCTTCTATTTTATTGATCAAAGTTGCCACCATTCCCGGATTCGATAATTCTTCTGAATTCGTCATTGCCCAAAAACCATCCTGCAAATAATCATGTTCTAAAGAAGAATGAGATTGTATGGCTCCATAACCACAATGATGATTTGTTAGCAGAAGACCACTATCTGAAATAATTTCCGACGTACAGCCCCCATTAAAATGTACTATTGCATCTTTCAGACTTGAGTTATTTACATCATAAATATCTTTAGCCGACAATTTACTGCCAAGATTTTGCATTTCTGCCTCATTCATTCCTTCTAAAAGAGAGGGTATCCACATGCCACCTTGCTGGGCAGATACTTGAATTGTGATTAACAGAATTAATAATTTAATGTATTTCATTTGGTTTATTTTTGTTTGAGTGTAATAAGAATAATTCTCAGACAAAGATACATAATGCACCAGACTTTATAAATGAAATAGAAGGGTAAAAACTGCATAATTAATAATCATGTTTAGGTTAAAATAAATTTAAAGAAGCAGAATGTATATCTAATATATGGGGATATTAGGACTTATTTTTTTTTTGTATTTTTGGTTAAAACCGTCATTTATAAAAACTTAATCGAAAAACTTAAAAAATGAAAACTAAATTAAATCTAATTTTATTCACCCTGACCACTGTAGTAATTGTTTTTATTACAACAAAAATTACTAAAGATGACATTGAGGTTATTCCAAAAACTGCTATAAAGATTGTTAAATGCTCCTCCTCGAATTTTTTACTGAAGGATGTTGATACAACACAGCAAATAGCACCATTATTTGACGATTTAGGAAAGCATTATTACACTATTAGTACTTCAAGTAAGGAAGCGCAAGTGTTTTTTAATCAGGGATTAAACCTTACCTATGCTTTTAATCATGCAGAAGCACATAGATCCTTTATGGAGGCATCACGTTTAGATCCGAAATCGGCGATGCCCTTTTGGGGTCAAGCTTATGCTTTAGGGCCTAACATAAACGATCAGTTTCCGGATAAGGAAAGAAGAGATAATTCTTATGAGGCTATACAAAAAGCAAAACTCCTGTCATCAAATTCAACACCTAAGGAACAAGCTTTGATCAACGCCTTGTCCTTTAGATTCAGTAAAGACTCAATAGATATTACCATATTAAATTTGGCTTATATGAATGAAATGGAGAAGGTTTTAAATCAATTTCCTAATGATGCTGAGGTTCAGACACTTTATGCAGCTGCTGTGATGAATACTGTTCCATGGGACTATTGGGATAAAGACGGCGCTCCATCACCAAATGTAGCAGAAGCAAAAGCAGCACTCGAAAAAGCGATGGAAATAAATATTGATCACCCTGGAGCAAATCATTATTATATACATATGGTTGAACTGCCTAAACCGGATCTAGGCGTACCAAGTGCGGATAGGTTAAATGGTTTAATGGCCGGTGCTGGTCATTTGGTACATATGCCGGGTCATATTTATATGAGGGTAGGAAGGTATGAAGACGCCGTTAAAGTTAATGAGGCCGCAATTTTGGCCGATGAAGATTATATTTCTCAATGTTATGCTCAAGGAATGTACCCACTTGGATATTACCCGCATAATATTCATTTTTTATGGTCGGCAGCAAGTATGCTAGGGAATAGTGAAGTAGCTATAGATGCTGCAAAAAAGACTGCGGAGAAAATTCCTTTGAGTGAGTTGGACGAATTACCTTTTTTGCAAACTTTTGCAGTAACACCGATTTTAGCTTATACAAGATTTGGGAAATGGAATGAAATTTTAACTATACCATATCCAGGAGATGAATATACTGAGATGAAATTTTATTGGCATTATGCAAGGGGAATTGCATTTCTGAGAAAAAACAATTTAAAGGATGCATTGGAAGAATTGAATTCTATTGGAGAAAGAAACAAAGAAGCCAACCATGAGAAGAAGGCTAAGGTTGCTTATGAGGTACTTGCCGGTGAAATTGAAGCCGCAAAGGGAAATTTTACCAAAGCAATTGAACATTTGGAACAAGCGGTAATTTTTGAGGATGAGTTGAACTATAATGAGCCCGCAGAATGGTATATTCCAACTAGGCAAAGCCTTGGTGCTGTTCTTTTGAAGGCGAAGAGATATGAGGATGCAGAAATAGTTTATCTAGAAGATTTAGAATACTATAGAGACAACGGTTGGTCATTAATGGGCTTATATCAAAGTTTACAAGGACAAGGGCAAAAAGAAAGAGCTTATGAAATTAAATTGAAGTTTGACAGGGCTTGGAGTAGATCAGATATTGAAATTAATACTTCGGTTCTATAAATAAATATAGGATTTAAATTAAATTTTGACAAAAATGACAAAATCACTGAATGAAGTGTGTTGGGGGATTATTGGGGCAGGGGACGTGTGTGAAGTGAAAAGTGGTCCTGCTTTACAATTTGCTGATAACTCAAAACTTGTTGCCGTGATGAGAAGGGATGAAGATAAGGCCGAGGATTTTGCCTTAAGACATATGGTAAAAAAATGGTATAATGATGCAGATGAATTAATTAATGATAATGATGTTAATGCAATCTATATTGCCACGCCACCGAATTTACATAAATACTATACTTTAAAAGCTGCGCAAGCTGGAAAACCTGTATATGTCGAAAAACCGATGGGACGCAGCTATAAAGAATGTGAAGAGATGGTGCAAGCCTGTAAGAATTTAGGCATTCCACTTTTTGTAGCATACTATAGGAGAGCACTTCCGAATATTTTAAAAGTTAAGGAAATTATTGATAGTGGCGTACTAGGAGATATTAGGTTTATAAATATAAGAATGCAAAAGACCTTGGAGCCTGATATCCTTATTGGAGTTAAAGATCTCGTAAATTGGCGTGTGGATCCGGAAGTTTCTGGTGGAGGATATTTTTATGATCTGGCATCTCATCAATTAGACGTTATGGATTTTATTTTTGGACCTATAATAGAGGCTAAGGGGTTTTCACTTAATCAGGCCGGGAAATATCCTGCTGATGATATTACAATGGGCATTTTTAAATTTGAAAATGGAATAATAGGACATGGAGTCTGGGCATTTAATACGAGTAAAATTTCTGATATTGAAGTAACTATTATAGAAGGCAGTAATGGGCGTGTGTCCTTTCCATTTTTTGGTGACAATAGTGTTACTTTAGATATAGAGGGAAAAGCGAAAGAAGTTTTTCGCTTTACTATCTCAAAACATATTCAACAGCCTCTCATCCAAACAATTGTTGATGAGCTAATGAACAATGGAAAATGTGATAGTACTGGAGCTTCGGCTGCCAGAACAAATTGGGTAATGGACGAAATATGTGGAAAATAACGTTAATTTTCTTATTTTATAAGGATGTATAATATTTAAACTATTCCAAGCCTTGAGTAACAATGTTTACATAACCTCGACATTATAGGAAGCTATGATATAAATCATATAACTACCAAGTAAGTATATGTAATTTTGAACAAAATTTAAAAATAATATTCTGATGGAGACAGTTCAAGAAGTAAAAACAAGAGTTTATAAATTTGGAAATAAAACAGCCGACGGCAATAGTTCTATGAAAAACCTTTTAGGAGGTAAGGGGGCAAATTTAGCAGAAATGAGTTTAATAGGAATCCCTGTACCACCCGGGTTTACAATATCTACAGAGGTATGTACGGAATACAATCAATTAGGAAGGGATACTGTAGTTGAACTTATAAAGGAAAGTGTTGAAAAATCTATAGAGAATATAGAAAACATAATGGGAACTAGATATGGTGATCAAGATAATCCACTTTTAGTTTCTGTGCGTTCTGGTGCAAGAGTTTCTATGCCAGGAATGATGGACACAGTTTTAAACCTCGGTTTAAATGATGAAGTTGTAGCTGGTTTAGCCAAAAAGACTAATAATGAACGTTTTGCATGGGATTCTTATCGTAGATTCATTCAAATGTATGGGGGTGTTGTAATGGGTATGAAGCCAGAATCAAAGGAAGATATCGATCCATTTGAAGAAATAATGGAAAACCTTAAACACAAACGAGGGATAGATTTAGATACTGAATTCAGTGTCCAAGATTTAATGGATCTTGTATATGATTTCAAAGATGCCATTCATAAACAAACAGGTTTGGATTTTCCAACAAACGCGTGGGATCAGCTTTGGGGAGCTGTAATGGCAGTTTTTGATAGCTGGAATGGAGATAGAGCGGTATATTACAGACAAATGCATGGATATCCTGCAGATTGGGGAACTGCTGTCAATGTTCAAGCAATGGTTTATGGTAATATGGGTGAAGGTTCTGGTACAGGTGTTTGTTTTACACGTGATGCAGGTACAGGAGAAAATGTTTTTAATGGTGAATATTTGATCAATGCACAAGGTGAAGATGTTGTTGCCGGAGTAAGAACACCACAACAAATTACAAAACTTGGTTCAATGCGCTGGGCGGAATTGGCGAAAGTTGATGAAGAAATAAGAGTTAAGGAATACCCTTCTCTAGAAGAGTTAATGCCTTCTATTTATACAGAACTTAATGAATATCAAGACAAACTTGAAAAACATTATACCGATATGCAAGACATGGAGTTTACTATTCAAGATGGTAAGCTTTGGATCTTACAAACGAGAAATGGAAAACGTACTGGTGCTGCAATGGTGAAAATAGCAATTGACCTTTATGAGGAAGGTATGATTGATAAAAAAGAATCACTATTACGAGTTGAACCTAATAAATTAGATGAATTATTGCACCCAGTTTTTGACCCTAAAGCTCTTAAAAAATCGCATGTAATTGCTCAGGGATTACCTGCATCTCCAGGTGCTGCTACTGGTCAAATTGTATTTTTCGCAGATGAGGCTAATAAATATAAAAACACCATTTTAACCAGGATAGAGACTTCACCTGAGGATCTGGAAGGTATGAATGTTGCTAAAGGAATTTTGACTGCAAGAGGAGGAATGACATCTCACGCAGCAGTTGTGGCTCGTGGTATGGGTAAATGTTGTGTTTCTGGAGCAGGTGCGTTAAAAATTAATTATAAAACCCGAACATTAGTAGTGGAGGGAAAAGAATATCATGAGGGTGACTGGATTTCGTTGAACGGGAGTACCGGAAATATTATAGAAGGGAAAGTTGCTACCGTTGAACCTGAATTGAGCGGTGAATTTGCAAAAATTATGAATTTGTCAGACGAATTTGCTACTATGAAAGTAAGAACGAATGCAGATTCTCCTAAAGATGCAAAAGTGGCACGTAGTTTTGGTGCTCAGGGTATTGGATTAACAAGAACAGAACATATGTTCTTCGAAGTTGACAGAATTAAAGCGATGAGAGAAATGATCTTGGCAGATACCGTTAAGGGAAGAAAGCTAGCCTTAAATGATTTACTACCTATGCAGCGCAGTGATTTTGAAGGAATTTTTGAAGCTATGGAAGGGCTTCCTGTAACAATAAGATTGTTGGACCCACCATTACACGAATTTGTTCCTCATCAATTAGCACAGCAAAAAGATTTAGCCGAAGAAATGCATATTTCTCTTCAAGCGGTGAAAAACAAGGTTGCTGAACTGGAAGAATTTAACCCAATGTTAGGACACAGGGGTTGTAGATTGGGTAATACTTACCCAGAAATTACTGAAATGCAGACCAGAGCGATCATAGAAGCTGCTTTAAACTTGAAAGAAAAAGGAATTGAATCCAAGCCTGAAATAATGGTTCCTTTAATTGGTACGTTAAATGAGTTTGTTGCTCAGGAAGAAATTATCAGAAGAACTGCTGATCTGGTTTTTGAAGAACGAAACGATGCCATTGAATACTTGGTTGGGACTATGATTGAAATACCACGTGCGGCCTTAACAGCAGATCTAATAGCGAAAAGAGCTGATTTCTTCTCTTTTGGGACAAATGATTTAACACAGATGGCATTTGGTTATTCGAGAGATGATGCCGGTAAATTCTTACCTATATATATAGAAAAGGGTATTTTAACTGTTGATCCATTTGAAGTACTCGACCAAGAGGGTGTTGGACAATTAGTACAAATGGGGACAGAAAAAGGTAGAAGCGTTAAGCCTGATCTAAAAGTAGGAATTTGTGGTGAACATGGTGGAGAACCTAGTTCAGTAGAGTTTTGTTATAGGACAGGAATGAACTATGTAAGTTGTTCTCCTTATCGTATTCCAATTGCTCGAGTTGCTTCTGCTCAAGCAGCAATCAAAAAAAGCTTGCAGTAAAGCTTATCAAAAAAAGGAGGTGAATTTTCACCTCCTTTTTTAATCTTATTTTGTCTCGCCCTGACATAGCGTTACACAAAAGTTGATGTTATTCAATTTAGATATCTCTAGAAAATAGTCTGTCATCTTCAGTTATTCTTATCTTAGCAGAATGATAAAAGTAGTGTTATTAGGGCTGGGTAATGTAGGCTTTCATTTGGCAAAGGCTTTTATTCAGTCTGATCAAATTGAATTGGTACAAATATATAACCGTACTCAGAAGGATACTAACTTATTTGACGAATCCGTTCCCATTACTTATAAAATAAAAGACTTGGAAGTAGCAGACATTTACGTAGTTTCTGTTTCCGATGATGCAATATCTAATTTTTCACACCAACTGCAATTTAAGCAAGGTTTGGTTGTGCACACTTCAGGTGCCGTTTCTTTTGACGCATTAAAATGCGAAATAAATAGGGGTGTTTTTTATCCTGTACAATCTTTTACCAAAAATAAAGAAGTTGATTTTCATAACATTCCAATAGCTTTTGAAGTAGAAAAGGAAACCGATTTTGAGCTTTTGGAAAAATTATCAAAATCAATTAGCAATCAAGTATTTAGATTAAATGATGAGCAGCGAAGATATCTACATCTAGCCGCTGTTTTTGCTAATAACTTCACGAATCACATGTATAAAATTGCCTATGATATTTGTGAGGAAAATGAAATGTCCTTTGATTTATTAAAACCCTTAATTTTGGAAACAGCAATTAAGATACAATCAATTATTCCGATCGAGGCTCAAACTGGTCCGGCAGCAAGAAATGATATTCAAACCATTCAAAATCATATGGAAACATTGGACATTAATAGAAAGGAAATTTATACTTTAGTAACAAAAGACATTAAGGATTCCTTGAAATAAAAATAGTTTAGATATGGAAAAGAGTTATAAAGAAATTATGCATCAAATAACGACATTTGTTTTTGATGTTGATGGAGTTTTAACGGATGGGACGGTGACCATTTTTCCAAATGGAGAACTAATTAGGAAAATGAATACTAAGGATGGATATGCTCTCAAAACAGCTGTTGACATGGGTTATAATGTATGTATTATTACCGGAGGAACCAACGCATCGGTTAAATCTAGATTGGCAGGATTAGGAGTAACTGATATTTATTTAGGATCTCACAATAAAATTGACCAATTGAATGAATATCTGGAGATCAATGAAATATCTTCTGAAAATGTTTTATATATGGGTGATGATATTCCGGACTATCCGGCTATGGATTTGGTTGGATTAGCCACATGTCCAAAAGATGCTGTACCGGAGATTCAAAATATTTCCAAATATATTTCTCAAAAAAGAGGAGGGAAGGGATGTGTTCGTGATGTTATTGAACAAGTTTTGAAGGTTCAAGACAAATGGGCCATTCAGTTTGATGCTAAATATGACTAATTATGGGTTCTAGAAATAAATCATTTAAAACAAAATTTTTGCGATGGTTTGTGGGGACTTTTCAAAAAGTTAAGATTCCTGGACTTGAAGGAATGTCGTTATATCATTTTTTAAGACTATTTACCCACGGAATAATTGAAGGTGCCCTTACTTCACGCGCCGGTAGCATAGCTTTTAGCTTTTTTATAGCCTTGTTTCCTTTTGCTCTGTTTGCCTTAACACTTATTCCCTTTATTCCTATAGAAGGTTTTCAGGAAGATTTTATAGAATTTATTTTTAATGCAATGCCTTCTGAAGAGTCTGCTAGTGCCGTATCAGGAGTATTACATGACATAGCAAACAATAAATACGGAGGCTTACTTTCTTTTGGTTTTTTACTATCTATTTTACTTATGACCAATGGAGTTAATGCCGTTTTAAGTGGTTTTGAATACACGCATCATCAAATTGAAAACCGATCTATCTTTAAGCAGTATTTAGTATCACTTGGTCTTTCATTGGTTTTAGCTCTATTATTGTTTATTACAGTTGGAGTTCTCATATTTTTGGAATATTTAATTAATACCTTAAACAGTGATGGAATTGTAAGTGACGCTAGTTTCTGGATAGGAATTATTCAAATCATTATTTTGGTATCTATGATTCTGGTAGCAATTTCCATACTTTTCTATTTTGGAACCAAAGAAGGGCATAAAATTTCTTTTTTTTCTCCTGGGACAGTATTTACCGCAATATCTTTAGTTTTTAATTTTGAAATTTTTAAAGTCTATCTTCTCAAATTAGCACAGTATAATGAATTATACGGTTCTATCGGCACTGTTATAGTAATCATGCTATTTATATGGTTAAACTCCATTATTTTACTCCTTGGTTTTGAATTAAATACAAGTCTGATCCAGCTACGTGAAAATAAAACACATCGTCCCTTGTCAAAGTAAATCAATGAGCCTAGTTCATCCAATACTTAACAAAGAAAAATAAAATGATTTGATCAATCTTGTTGAAAGTCAACATCTCCCGGTATTATGCCTGTAGTAATGGTATTCAATAAGTTACCCGAAACAATATCAAAGATCTTTAAAATACCTTCGCTGGCAAAATCTATGGCATCAGTGGCGTACAATTTAGAGTCATTAAATTTTAAGGTATAATAATATCCGTCAAAGCCGTTTAACGATTCTGATGGTAAACCAGTTGCGTCTATATTCATTTGAAATAGCTGTCCATTCAAGTTGTAATATAATTTCCCATCTCCATAAGTCAGGTGTTCAGGATGGTCTTCCAAGCCAAAATCATAATGACTAATATTTGTTCCCGTAATCTTATATAAACTTCCAGCTGTTTCATTTCCTGTCCAGTTAGGATTTCCAGCGCATAATACCCAAACAGTTCCTAGAAAGTCCACACATGAAGAGTTAGGGACTTCTCCAACTGTTAAAACAGTATCTACATCATTGGAGTTTAGATCAATAATTGCAACTTTATTATTTTGACTGTATCCTCCTTCTAAATTCACAAATAATTTAGTATTTGTAATGACCATATTCTCTGGTCCTTCTCCCACCGCAATAGTTCTAACGATCTCATTTGTAACCAAGTCTATAATCGTAATGAAATCATCTGAAGGATCAGTAGGATCACCCCAGTTACTTAGATAGCCAACATTATCCAAAACAGCTAAATACCTCGGATTATTAATGCTGTTACCTTCAATAACAGTAATTTTTTCCATGGTGTATCGATCTACAACCACTACTTTGTGCGAATTGTTCACTATAATATATCCTCTATCGGACGTCAATACCATTGACTGAGCAATATTACCCAAATCCTCTTCATTAACTTTCTTATAGACATTTTGGGTGATCGTTCCATCGTCATCAACAAATGTCAAGCTTCCACTGCCATTTTGAAAAGGACCTTCATTGGTAACAAAATATCCATTCTCATAAGCACCTGAGATTGGTGGATCAGTATCATTTCCATTATCATCTGAACAGGAAATAAACAACAAAACTACAAGGAGAAAATATGTTATTTGCTTTAGAATTTTCATTTTTGAATTAAATTATTAGATTAATATTAAATGTAAAGTTTCTATTGGGCATTGGCCGATATGCTACGGATTGATAATTTTCATCAAATAAATTATTAACCTTAAATGCAAGAAGTAATTTGTTTTTAAGCAAACTTCGATTTATCGAGATATTGGATAAAGTGTAAGCATTCAAAGATTGGGTATTCGATGTGGTTGTATAAACCTTACCAGTATATTGTAAATTATAAACAAATCCCCATTTCTTATATTGATAATTAAAAATGCTATTGGCCTTGTGATTCGGAACATAAATGAGCTGCTTATTTAAGCTTTGGTCTATGGCATGTACATAGTCATATTGAATCTTAAAATCTATTTGATGTACATCAATTTTCTTTTGTATGGACGCAGAGAATTCGATACCATAATTTTTAACACTTTGAATGTTAAATGGTTGCCATATGTCATTTGTAATGGGTTGCCATTGGATCAAATTATCGCTTTTAATTAAAAAAGTGGTTAGGTTAAATTTTAAAATAGATTTTGCATAGACCATACCTAGCTCAATTGTGCTACTGGTTTCGGGTATTAGATCTGGGTTGCCACCAGGTTCCCAATACAAATCATTAATTGTTGGTAAACGATAATTGGTTGAATAGTTTCCCTTGAGGATCAGATTTTTGAAAAGATCAAAATTAAAATCAATGGCGTAAATAAAGGGGATTTCATATTGATTGGAAAAACCTTTTCTTATACTGACATTGTAATTTACTCGGGAGATGGGTTGATGACGAAACAAAAAGTAGGAAGTAAAATCATTTTGAACAGTCTCCTGAATATTTGTTCCTTGCCCTTTAACATTATCCAACTGTGCTCCTGCATTAAATGAGACTTTGGTATTTAAAAAATATGTGAAATCAAATTTTCCAATAAATTTATTACTCAAGCTCTCTGAAAAATCAGATTGATCCTGATCGAAAAAGTAAATATTTTTCTCATTTAAATAAGCTATTTTAAATGAAGAGGTGTATTTGTTACCCAATAATTTCCAGTCAAATAAAAATCTGCTGTTATAATCTAACAATTTCGAATTGCTAGATGCGGTTAATGTCCTGGAAGTATTTCTATCACTATCAAAAATAGTAGTATAAAAATTTATAATATTTTTTTCATTGAGTTTATAAGCGAGCACCCCATTAAAATTGTAATTTTTTAATTCGCCATTTTCATTCTTTATTTTTGTTCCAAGGTAGGGATAGTCATTTTTTGAACCAAAAGCTCCAAGGGAAATTTTTGCATAGAGTTTATCTGTACTAATTTTTCCGGTAAGCTGGGTGTTTAATGTTGTATAGCTTCCAAATCCCAATAAAATATTTCCATTTTTTTCCGAATTGAAAAGTATCTTATCACTGAGATTTATAGCTCCACCAATTGCTCCGCTTCCTAATAAGACGCTACCACCACCTCTTCTGATTTCGACATTGTCAAATCCGTTTGCATAAAGAGTATTAAAATCTGTCTGTCCGTTTAAACTGGAATTAATTGGTATTCCATTCCAATAAATACCAGTTTGTGAAGCTCCGGTACCTCTTAATGAAATAGAGGATACCATTCCGTTACCGTTTTGTTTAAAATATATATTTGAAATATTTTGGAGGAGATTCCCTAAACTTTCATAGGTAGATTTAAGAATGGAATCCGGAATTTTTTCTATGGAATAACCGCTGTTCAAGGTAGGTGAAAAATTACCCTTTAAAATAATTTCTTCAAGCTCGTTACTGTGATTATTTTGTGTGTATACAACTACACAAATAAAAAAAAGGAAAAGTGAAAGTATATATCTCATATCACAATAGCTTTTCATCCGAAAACTTTGTATTTATTATATTTTGGCAGATTTCCTGGCTTGCGTCTTGTTGTTGGTCTTCCCATCTCTTTTTTCAGACAGTGACCTTTTTATTACAACAAGCACTATTTAGATTTAAACAGCTAAGCTTACAGTTGCGGAGACAGCTCTTGATTTGAACAAGATTCCCATTTTATTTATCCCGCTGAGGCGGGACCAAAATTTTGACAAATTTAATCTAAAAAGGGTGTGTAGAAAAATTTATTATTAAAAAGATTTTAAAATATCGTAAACTTGTCAAAAATATAATTAAAGAAATTATTGAGTTTGTCATTAAACAATATATCCATCACAATAATTAAATTATTAATCTTATTCTTTGGTCCGGTCCTGATGACATTTTCATGTGGTCAACCAAAAAATAAAACTCCAATTAAATCAAACATAGCATCATTTAATAGTGTAATTAAATATGCTAAAGGATTTGATATACAGGTATTTGATTCGTATAAAAAGCTAATTATTAAATCGCCTTATCCCGGTGCAAAAAATAGCCAAGAATTCATAATAAGAACCATTGATGAGCCTGATAAAAAAATAGACAACCTAGTGTCGATTGTAGTTCCATTGAAAGAAGTTATTGCTACGTCAACCACACATATTCCGATGTTAGAATTATTACGTGAAGAAAACAGTTTAATTGGGTTTCCAAATACAGACTATATTTCTTCTCCTAGAACAAGGGAACGTATTGATAAGGGAATGATCAGAGAAATTGGAAATGAACAAGATATTAATACAGAGATATTAATTAGTCTTCAACCGGATGCTGTTATTGGTTTTACTATGGGGAATACATCGAAGATGTATAAAATTATTGAAAAGAATGGAATTCCGGTCATTTTTAATGGTGAGTGGCTTGAGGAAACTCCTCTTGGTAGAGCCGAATGGCTTAAATTTTTCGGAATTCTTTTCAACAAGGACGATTTAGCAGATAGTATTTTTAGAGACATTGAAACTAAATACCTTAGAGCAAAGGATAAGGCTAGACAAGCTGTTAATAAGCCAACTGTTCTAACGGGTGTATTATATAAGGACAAATGGAGTTTGCCCGCTGGTCAGAGTTTTACCGCTCAGCTTTTAAAAGATGCGAATACAAATTATTTATGGAGCAAAACCAATGGGCAGGGTAGCCTGGTCTTAAGTTTTGAGTCGGTGTTTGAAAAAGCCAAAAATGCTGATTTTTGGATTGGATCCGGCTATTTTACCACTTTAGAGGATTTGGGAAGTGCAAATGAACATTATAAAGAGTTTAGCCCATTCAAAAAAGAAAAAATATATACTTTTTCAAAGAAGAGAGGGCAAAATGGAGGTGTTCTATATTTTGAGCTAGCGCCTGTTCAACCACATATTGTATTGCAGGATCTAATTAAAATAACGCATCCTGAAATTCTTCCCGGGTATGAACCGTTTTTTTTAGAAAAAGTGGAGTGATAAAATAATGAGTTAGTAAATTATTTTTTAAGAATAAATTCTATGCGCCAAAACTTTGCGACCTTTGCGCAAAAGAAAATTTTGATTTAAAAAATTATATTGAATAAGTCATATTAGCATAAAGGCTAAATAAGTTAATACCTGATAATAAAATTAAACAGTCAAAAACATATAATTATTCTTTCGTTGCATTATTTATTGCATTGGTTCTGGCAATTATTATCAATATAAGCCTTGGGTCAGTGGACATACCTTTAGAGGATGTTTTAAGAAGTTTGATTGGTGATGCAGCGAGGCAAGATACCTGGGAATATATTATTTTTAATTATCGTTTGCCTAAGGCAATTACCGGGATTATGGTGGGATCTGGTTTGGCTATAGGGGGGTTGTTAATGCAAACACTGTTCAGAAACCCTCTTGCTGGACCATATGTCCTTGGGATTAGTTCCGGGGCAAGTTTAGGAGTTGCCATTTTAATTTTAGGATCTTCTATTATTGGAGGTAGTTTTTTGGCACTTTCTCAATCCAATATTTTGCTAACACTGGCGGCTAGTTTAGGATCTTTTTTAGTGCTTTTTGCAGTGATGTTGGTTTCAAGAAAAGTAAAGAACACAATGTCAATTTTAATAATTGGATTAATGTTTGGAAGTATTACGGCTGCAACTATCAGTGTATTGGCATATTTTAGCAGTGCTGAAAATTTACAACAATATTTATTTTGGAGTTTTGGTAGTTTAGGGAATTTATCATGGAACGAGATAGTTGTTTTCTCGATTGCATATGTTGTTGGGCTCTTATTGGTAGTTCCCTCAATAAAACCTTTAAACAGTCTATTGCTTGGTGAAAATTATGCGAAAAGTTTAGGAACAAATTTTGATAAAACAAAAAACCTAATATTAGTGGCAACTAGCTTATTGACTGGTGTTATTACGGCCTTTTCTGGCCCTATCGCATTTGTTGGATTGGCAACACCACATATCACCAAATTGGTATTTCATACTTCTGATCATAAAATTTTATTGCCGGCAGTAGCGTTTTTTGGGGCGATTATTATGCTTTTGAGTGATACAATAGCGCAATTACCAAATAGCGAATATACTTTACCTATTAATGCTATAACTTCCATTTTTGGTGCTCCTGTTGTAATTTGGTTATTATTGCGAAAAAAGAAGATCAATATTTAATTTATGACAGAACGACCCAACATATTAGAGTTATTAAATCTGAGTATAGGCTATAAAACTAAAAAGAAAAAAACAGTAGTTGCCAATAATATTAATGTGTCTGTTGAGCAAGGAAACCTTGTATGTATTTTAGGCAAAAACGGTATTGGTAAATCTACACTTCTTAGGACAATAGCCAGAGTGCAACCTAAAATATCAGGTCGAGTTAATCTGAGTGATTTTGAATTAGAAAGTTTTAGTTCCATTGAACTAGCCAAAAAAATTGGTTTAGTACTTACGGAAAGAATTCCAACCGGAAACCTAACTGTTTATGAACTTATTGCTCTTGGCAGACAACCATACACCAATTGGTTAGGGACACTAACCAAAGAGGATCGCGAACAGGTTAAAACGGCAATTGAAAAAACGAATTTGACAGAACTGTTAAATTCCAGATGTGATGAATTGAGTGACGGGCAATTGCAAAGGGTGATGATTTGCAGGGCTTTAGCTCAGGACACCCCAATTATTATTCTTGACGAACCTACAGCTCATCTTGATATTCAAAATAAGATGGTGACTTTTAAATTATTGAAAAAATTGGCCCATCAACTAAATAAAACCATCATAATTTCAACTCATGAAGCACAATTGGCACTTCAGTTGGCTGACCAATTGTGGTTGATGACGGATAATGGGTTAATAGATGGAGATCCTAAAACATTAATAAAAAATAACAATATTAACGATTTATTTGATTCTAATGTTGTCCACTTTGATGGCAGAACCAATCAGTTTTTAATGAACTGACAGATTTAGTTCAATTATTTATTACTTTTGTAAACTTTAAATAAATTAAATGAAGAAAATTATCACATTTTTGCTGGTTGGCCTAGTTTTAACTTCTTGCGCATCGAATAAATCAGGTAAATTAAATAATGATGAAATTAAGAGTAAATATGCTGCGACAATTTTAAAATCTGATTTAGAAACCAGATTATATATCTTAGCATCTGCAGTGTTTGAAGGAAGACAGACTGGTGAAAAAGGTCAAAAATTAGCTGGAAGTTATATTGCAGATTTTTATGCTCATTTAGAGCTTTCTTCTCCCATAGGATATGAGAATTATTTACAGGAAATACCAAAAGAATTTTTTAGAGGAAAGTCAAATGCTTCTTCTGAAAATGTAATAGCTTTAATTGAGGGTAGTGAATTTCCGGAAGAAGTTATTGTAATTTCTGCACATTATGACCACTTAGGAAAAAAAGGAGATTTAATTTATTATGGAGCAGATGATAACGCATCAGGCACATCTGCCGTTTTAGAGATAGCACAAGCCTTTAAGGAAGCTGAAAAATCAGGTTATGGCCCCAAGAGATCGATATTATTTTTAAACCTGACGGGAGAAGAAGATGGATTATTTGGATCTCAATATTACATTGCCCACCCTGTTTTTCCTTTATCGGAAACTGTTGTTGATTTGAATATAGATATGATAGGTCGGGTAGATGAGGAACATCAAGGAAAACCGGATTATCTGTATTTGATTGGATCGGATAAATTAAGTAGAGAACTTCACAGATTATCAGAATCAGTTAATAAAGACTACTTTGGATTAGAATTGGATTATACATATAATGACGAAAATGATCCGAATAGATTTTATGAACGATCAGATCATTATAATTTTGCAAAAAAAAATATTCCAATAATATTTTATTTTAATGGTGCTCACGAAGACTATCATAGGGCTACTGACACCCCCGATAAAATTGACTATGACCTTCTTGCTAAAAGAACCAAATTCATATTTTACACAGCCTGGGAATTAGCGAATCGGGAAGAGAGAATTAAAGTTGATGATAGAAAAAATAATCAATAAAATTTTAACATTACATTTTTGTACGCAATTATTGATATAGAGACTACGGGAGGTAGGTACAATGAAGAAGGAATAACTGAAATCGCCATTTATAAATTCGATGGTGTTGATGTAATTGACTCCTTCATAACTTTGGTAAATCCTGAGAAAGAAATTCAACCTTTTGTAGTAAACCTTACAGGAATCAATAATAAAATGGTTCGAGATGCACCGAAATTTCATGAAATTGCAAAGCGAATAGTCGAAATTACGACGGATTGTGTTCTGGTTGCGCATAATACCAGTTTTGATTATAGAATTTTAAAAACAGAGTTCAGACGATTAGGGTACGATTTTGATGTACCTACACTTTGTACAATTGAATTAAGCAAGCAATTAATTCCTGATTTGGAAACTTATAGTTTGGGTAAATTATGTCGAAAACTCGGTATTCCGGTAAGCGATAGACACAGAGCTAATGGGGATGCAATAGCTACACTAAAATTATTACAGTTGTTGCTGCTTAAAGATAAAGAAAAGCAAATTGTTAAGCATTCTATAAAAAAAGGAAATCATCGAGATTTGTCCAAGAAATTTCTCACTATGCTGGATGGGATACCGTTGAATACAGGTGTATTTTACTTTCATAAATACAATGGCGATATAATTTTTATTGGAAAAGGGAGTAATATTCAGAAAAAAGTAAATAGTATTTTTCTTCAGGTATCAAACAAGGCAAGAGCAATGTTTAAGGAAATTAAATCTGTTACTTATGATCTAACAGGAAGCGAGCTGATCACACAGTTAAAATATCATGAAGACCTTCATGCTCATAAGCCCAAATACAACACGGTAGAAGTGACCAGGGTAGAGTCAAAAGACTTTAGCAACGCGAATATGGTTTTAATTGATAAAGGAAGGCATATTTCAGAGAAGTCGGTTATATTAATTGAGAATAACGAGTACAAAGGCTATGGTTATACCGATCTGGGTTATCAGGTAAATAATTTGGAAGTTTTACAAAAGATAATTTCTACCCCTAAAAAACTTCAAAATCAGAATGATATAATTAATAAGTACCTTGTAAATAATAAAATTGAGAAATTTATTAGATTTTAGTTTCTTAAGGTAATTACTAAACGTAAAAAAATTTCATCTAGTAACGGGAACATTTTATATTTCATTGTTGAAATAGAATTTTACGATCAAAGTGCTAAAACTCAAAATAGTTTAATAACTTTAGAAAAAATCTAGAACCCATTGAAAAAAAATAACCGAAATTGGTCTAAGAAATTGCATGCAATTATTTATGGGACCAACACTAAAGAAGGGAAGGTATTTGACATTATATTGTTATGGGTAATTATTGCCAGTATTGTACTTGTGATGCTGGAAAGCGTTAAAACCCTGGATACTAAATACCACGATTTTTTTAATATTGCAGAATGGGTAATTACCATATTATTTACAATTGAATATATTGCGCGAATAATTACTACAAAAAAACCATCTGAATATGTTTTTAGTTTTTTTGGCATTATCGATCTATTATCTACAATTCCTAAGTATTTGTCCTTAATTTTTGGTGGCACTCATGCCCTGGTTGCTTTAAGAGCATTGAGGTTGATGCGGGTTTTTAGAATTTTAAAACTGGTGAGATATGTTGGAGAATCTAATAGATTGCTTAAGGCCTTAAAAGCAAGTCGAATCAAGATTTTTGTGTTCTTATTTGCGGTGATGGTATTATGTATCATTCTTGGTACCATAATGTATTTGATCGAGGCTGATTTAGGCGAGTTTACAAGTATTCCACGTGGCGTTTATTGGGCAATTGTTACTCTCACAACGGTTGGTTATGGTGATATTGCTCCTCATACCGGCTTGGGTCAATTTGTTGCCAGTATTGTTATGCTTTTAGGTTATAGTATAATTGCAATTCCTACAGGTATTATAAGCGCAGAAATGACAAAGCAAACGATAGATAGTCGTACTCACAAATGTTCTAGTTGTTCAAGTGATAGAAACATAGATGGGGCTAAATTTTGCTCTGATTGCGGAGCAAAACTGTAAATAATTGCAAAAGATATTAATGAAAGTTAATATATAATGGTTTTTTTACTAATTACAGTTTTATTATCAAGTGTTGCTTCAATAACCAAAATTGTACCGGGTTTTACATTTGCAGTTTTTACTTCAAATAATTTGGATTCAGGATACAGATCCATCAGCTTTCTTCCTAAAATATCATAAACCAACAAGGAGCTCATTATTTTATTAGATTTGAATTTTAGCCCATCGTTTAAACTGCTAATAGTAAGTTCTTCCTTTAACTCAAAATCAGCTTCTTCTGTTGATAATGCAATAGAATTGTTAAACTGTAGCGTAAACCTGTTGAGGTTTTCTCCAGTTTCTCCGACATCAAATTGATAATCAGATGATGTTAAATCATGAGTAATGTTTAATAAATTGTCTACGAGATAAATTTCACCGTTCTGTAATTGGCCTTCCAATTTTTCTATACTAATCGAAAAAGTACGTGGAGCTACTCTGGTATCAAATCCCAAATTAAATGTTTTATCCGTAGAGAAACTACCTACACCTTGAATTGAATATTTCTGGTTTTCGATAATAGAATAAAAACTTATAGAATTGCCACCTTCAAATTTTAGGGCATCGTAACCTTTGTCAACTGCTTCTGTTGCTTTAGGCATAAATCCTATTAGTAATTGATTAAACCCTCCTTTTTCCGTTTTTAAGTTTAACCATACCCTATCTTTTTCATCATTGTTTACAATACTGTTCTTACTGGACTCTTCTTTGAAAAATTGATCATTTGCATTTTCTATTCTCATAGAATTATTGAATTGCACCGTACCAGAATTGATAGCTCTCATAAAAAATCCTTGACCCGAACCTATATTTTTATCTGGTACCGGGCCTGCTCCTGCGCCAGTTCCTCCCGTATAATTATAAGTCGCGTAATCGTCAAAGGAAAAATCTCCTGAATCGCCATTAGATATTGGTGTATTGTGTGTCCATAAATATACTGTAGGATCGATCATAGCTAAATTTGCATCAAAAAATAATTCAATATCAATAGCCGAGGGGTAAGGATTGCCGATAAGATTAAAATCATTATTATCATCGTTATCAGACCATGCAAATACATTGACATCTATTATTCCGTTATTAGGCTTACCTGTATATGATATATCCTGTTTACCAATCGTTCCAGATACCCCTTCAGTAGCATAACCTTTTCCTACAGTCATATTTCCTGCAGCTATGATCCAAGTATTCCAAAAAGTTGGGTCAGTTGGGTCAGAGGCAGAGGATCGTGACTGATCGTAGTGATATATTCTATTAGGGCTCACACCTGTGAAAACATTATCGACAGAGGCATTTTCAATAGATGAGGACCAATAGGTCATGTCGTATGTATTATTCCTGTAAGTTGAGCTCTCTTTTTTTGTTAGAATACCAGTGATTGTTGCATTATTATCATACATCACTAGAGATTCCTGATCACCGATGGTAAATGTTCCATTAATTGTTAGATCTCTATGGAGCACAACGCTATTTGTCGTATTGTTGTCAAAATTCAGGTTGGAATTAATTTCTATATCGCAGGCCTCAATATTTCCTGATGATGCCAGATAAGTTCCATTGATGATGGCGATTCTTGATAAATCAGGTAATCCGGTATCAGACCAGCTAGATCCGTCCCAAAGTATCGGACCAACAATATAAGTTCCAATAAATATATTTTGTCTACTATTGGATTCATTTACTCTTGCAAGATCTACTTCGACCCAATCATTAATGTTGAAATCTAAATGTGCAGTTTCGCTCGCACATCCACCTTTTGTAAAAGAAGTTCTTTTGCCCCATTTTTTTTGGTTATCACCAATTATATCTACCCTATCCGCAAAGCAATTTGATCGGTTAGAAGTTGAAATAAGAACAATTTCGTCACCTTTTAATTGTAGATCATTATATACACGTACTTCACCAGGGGCTAATGATTTGATTTTAATAGCATCATTCGGATTATTCTTTGTTTTCTTCTTCTTCTTGTATAAGGCTAAATAATATGCATTATCGGGAATTGTATTATTAGTTAAGTTTTTTATTTCCACAAAATCACCGTTTCTGCCATTTTCAACGTATTGACTGATCATTAATTCTGAAGAGTAAAGAACTTTACTATTAGCTGAAGGCTTTATTTCTACCTGACTGCTAGAAATATTGGCGTAAAAAACAAATATTATTATGAATAAAAAGTTCCTCATTAATTTAAGATCTATTTCTAGATTTTTTTTTCTTAGCTGGGGGCAAGTGATATTTGTGTTTTATTATTAAGTGTTTATTTCTAATACAACCTTATAATAACGTTTAAGACAGGCGTTTATTGCTGAATAATAAATTAATCATTCGCTCGCAATTAGTATTAGATACTACAAAAAATATGATATTTTATAATTACTTTTGGGAATAATGAATCATAAATATTTAATTACGATCATTGGGGCAACAGGAATTGGTAAAACTGACTTGAGCATTAAGTTGGCCAAACATTTTAATACTGAGGTCATTTCTTGCGATTCTAGGCAGTTTTATAAAGAAATGCGCATCGGTACGGCAGTACCAACTAAGGAAGAGTTGCAACAAGTTAAACACCACTTTATTCAGAATAGGTCAATTTTTGAAGATTATAGTGTTGGAGAATTTGAACGAGATGCATTACTGCTTCTAGATCAGCTTTTTAATAATCAAGATGTGGTTATTATGGTGGGCGGAAGCGGATTATACGTAGATGCGGTGATTAATGGATTAGACCATTTTCCGAAGGTTGACACGGAAATTAGAATAAAATTAAAGCTCGAATTAGAAGAAAATGGGATTAAAGTTTTACAGGATCGTTTAAGGATATTGGACCTTGAAGCTTATCAAAATATTGATATTGAAAATAAACAACGACTAGTCAGAGCTCTTGAAATTTGTCTAGGAACAGGGAAGCCATATTCATCCTATTTAAATAGGAAAAAGGGTAATAGAAATTTTATTCCAATAAAAATCGGGTTAACCGCAGATAGAGAATTTGTCTACGATAGAATTAACAAGAGGGTGGATGTCATGATGGAAAAAGGCTTATTGGAAGAAGCAAGTGAGTTATACATAAATAAAGAATTAAATGCCTTACAAACAGTGGGATATAAGGAGTTATTTAAATATATAGATAAGGAAATAAGCCAAAGTGAAGCGGTGTCAGAAATAAAAAAAAATACCAGAAGATTCGCCAAAAGGCAGGGAACATGGTTTAGGAAGGATAATGATATTGAATGGTTTGAATATCCTGTAAAATTAGACCAGGTGACAGATTATTTAACGCCCTTGTTGATGGAAAAGAACAACAAGGACTGAATATTAATTATCAGTAATTGGCCCCTATAAGTTCACCACTTAGATCAAACAAACTAAGTTCGGCAACCTTTGCTATATATTTTGCCCTATTATAATTGTTAACAGTGTTTAAATAATTTACCTGGGCAAATCGAAACTGAACAGAGCTTATTTGTCCTAATTGAAATTGTTCTTCGCTACGCGAAAAATTCCTTCTATTTGTTTCGACATTTTTTCGTTCTGCCTGAAGTATAAATAATGAAGCCTGATAAGTTTCCCATGCATTGGCAACATTCCGTTCCAGATTTAGCTCTATTTGCTCTTTTTGAATATTACTGTTCTCAATAGCAATCTTTGCATTTTGCACTCTTGTTTTGGTAGCACCTCCGTCAAAAATATTCCATGTTAAATTCACACCGGCGTTTATCCCTGTAGAGGTTTGTGAGGCTAAAGAAAAAGCATTAGAAACATTTGAATCCACATTAAAGTCGCTCCAGCCATAGCCACCATTTATTCCAACAACAGGCATCCATCCCGATTGATTCATTTTTAAATCAAAATTGCTTAGTTCAATGTTTTTCTCTGCCTGCAAGAGTAAAGTGTTATGAGATCTTGCTGAGTTCAAGAGTTTTTCATAGGTTAAGTTTAAGGTATAAGTAACAATTGTGTCTACTTCGAAATCAATATCTGTATCTCTGCCAAGCACTAAATTTAAATTTCTTTTAGCATTTGCTAATTCTCTCTCTAAATTTAAATAGGTGATACTATCATTGTTAACATCCACCTCGGCGTTCAGTACGTCAAGTTGTGTATTTTGGCCGTATTGATAATTGTATTTTTCCCTGAGTAATCTTGATTTAGAGATGGACAAAGACTGTTCTTGATTCGATTTATTCTCAGTTAACAAAGCAACATCATAGTAAGAGCTCATGAGTTTTAAAAGAGTATTTTGAACAACTTGTCTAGCCTGAATTTCAGAGATGTTGTACAATTCCTTTAATTTTTTGTAATTATACATTCTGCCTAATCCATCAAAAATTAAATAATTTAAACCAATAGAGGCGTTGTAAGAGTTTGATTTCGAAGCGGTTTCTTGAATTGTACCATCTTGAAATTCGTTTTGATTATCGCTATTATCATAGTTAGCCCCTCCATTTGCAGATAATGTGGGCAAATAGCCACTATTGTATATGCTGGAACTATTTTTTGCAGCCTCAACATCATTATTTACGACCTTAATATCAAAGTTGTATTCTAAAGCAATGTCTACTGCTTCCTGTTTATCGAGACTTTCTTGCGCAACACTAATAAAAGTGGATAAGACTAAAATAAACGTTATTTTCAATTTATTGTAATTCATTATTTTCAACTTTTAATTCTTTAACAGCTCTTGTTACTTCCTCCTTTGTTGGTTTTTCACCTTTTATTAGCCATTTGAAATATACTGTAACTACATTCATTAAAGACAATAACAAAGGCAACATCAGTAAAGTTAAAAAGGTTGCAATTGCAATTCCATAGGAAATGGAAATCGCCATTGGTTTTAAAAACTGAGCTTGTCGACTTTTTTCTAATAGGAGAGGAGCAAGTCCCGCTATGGTAGTTAATGATGTTAAAAATATGGCTCTAAATCTTGAAATACCTGCCATCACCAGAGCATCATCAAATTTCATTCCTTCTTTTAGGTAGCTATTAAACCTGCCAACCAATACCAATCCATCATTGACCATGATTCCCACTAGAGCTATAATTCCAAGCCATGACATGATATTAATGGCAAAATCGTGTATATAATGGCCCCATACAATACCTATTAAACTAAATGGTACCATAATAAGCAATAATAAAGGCTGACTATAAGATCTAAAAGTAAATGCTATTACAATGTAAATAAGAAGGATTACTATTGCTCCAACCGTATTTACTGATTTTTTTGTTTTTTCAGCTTCTCTATTTTGCCCTTCATAACTGGCAGTAACCGTTGGATATTTTGAAATTATATCCGGCATTAACTCAGTTTTAATTTTATTCATTATCAATACCTCACTTTCATCGGGCGATTTTAGATCAGCGGTCAATTGAATTTCACGTTTTCCGTCTAAGTGATTTATAGCAACCTCACCACGCTCTATTTCATAAGTTGCAATTTCAGAAAAAGGGATTCTATTTCCTGTTTGTGTTTTAATCCACATATCATCCAGGTTCTTAATGGACGATCGATTCTCTTTATCATACCTAACCCAGACTTTTATCTCATCCTGACCTCGTTGAAAACGCTGAGCCTGAAATCCAAAAAACCCATATCGAACTTGATTCATCACCGTTTGAAGTGACAGCCCCAGAATATAAGCCTTATCTTTCAATTTAATGCGAATCTCTTTAATACCAGCCGGATCATTGTCGGTAACATCTTTAAGGCTTTGATTGCTTACCAAATAATTTTTTAATTCCTTTTTAGCGGCCTTTAACTCTCCAATGTCATTTCCCAACAAGGATACTGCAACAGGACTTCCTCCAAAATTCATTCCGGATCCATAAGTTAAACTTTCTGCACCGTAAATATTACCGGCCTCTTCCCGGATAGCATTGGTTATTTCAAACGAAGGGAAATCACGAAATTCACCAGGTAATAAATTTACCATAAGGCTGGCTCTATTTGAGCCGGGGCCTATTCGTTTTATGATATTTTGAATAACTTGTTCATCACCAGATTGTTTTTGAGTATATTCTTCGTTAACCAACCAAACAGCATCCTCTATTTCCGTAATAATTGAATCCGTTATCATTTCATTTGTACCCTGTGGCATGGTTAAATTAATAGAAATCCTATCACTTGCCATTTGTGGAAAGAAAGAAGTTCTTACTATTCCACTGGAAATGCCACCTATTGAGAAAATTAACAGGGCTATTGGAATGGCAAAGCCCAAAAATTTATTTTTTAAAAAAAATCTCAAATATGGAGCATATAAATTATCCCTTACATACATCAAAAATTGATCTGCTTTTTGATTTATGATCGAAAAAACCTGATATAGACCTGTTGGTTCTTTCTTTTTACGAATCAATGCTTTTGAATGTGCAATATGCGCAGGTAGTATAATTAGGGCCTCGATCAAGGAAACTGATAAAGTTAATATTACAACCGTAGAAACTTCTTTAAAGAAATCTCCCATTCTTCCGTCTAAAAAATAAAAAGTGGAGAAAGCCAGCATGGTAGTTAAAATGGCAGAAACTATTGGAGGAATTACTTCCATTGTACCATCTATTGCTGCTCTAATTGGTGGTTTACCGCGTTCATAATGTTGATAGATGTTTTCACCAATAACAATACCATCATCTACCAATATACCTATGACAATAATCATCCCGAAAAGAGATAATACATTAATAGTGACTCCTAATTGAGCAGCGAAAATAAACATACCAAAAAAGGCAATTGGCAAACCGGCAGCCACCCAAAAAGCTATTCGAACATTTAAAAATAATGCTAAAAAGAACAAAACTAAAAACATCCCAATGATGGCATTTTCTGTTAATAATTCGGTTCTTTGTACTAAAGTAATTGACCTGTCACTAGCAATATTTAGCTCCACATTGTCGTGTTGCTCGTTAAATGTTTTAATATAGTCTTTAATCACCGTTGCCGTGGCTATCAAATCTTCATTATTCGTATTATTCACTTGAATATTGATCGATATTTCTCCGTTGTAGAATATTCTATCGGGATTTTCATTCCAATTATCTTTTACATCAGCTACATCCTTTAAATAAATTATATTTCCTGATTTATCTGCTTTAACAATAACGTGACTTAATTCATCACCATAGTATTGACGATTTTTAGCACGTATCAAATAATCTTCTTCTTGGGTCTTGATGTTTCCACCTGTGATCAATAGATTGGTTTCCCTTACAGCATTCGCAACATCAGCAAAAGTTAATTCGTATGCCCTAAGATCTATTTCACGAACAGCAATTTCTATTTCTTCTAAGGGAAAGCCTGTAAGAAATACTTGTGATATTCCTTTCATACCCCTCAGATCATTTTCGATGTCTCTGGCATATTGTTTAAGGATTGTCAATGACAGGTTATTTCCACTTACTGTAAAAGTGATTGTTGGTGTGGTATTTTCAACTTTGGCAATAACGGCGGGTTCCATACCAACAGGAAATGACGGAACTCTGTCAACAGCATTTTTGACATCGGCCAGAACGACGTCAATATTCTTATCGGTTTCAATTTCAATATTGATAGAAGCCGAATTTTCTCTGGAAACAGAAGTTATTCTGTCAATACCAACCACCCCTTTTAAATTGTCTTCAATTTTTAGTACAATGCCTTCTTCCATTTCTTCGGGAGATGCCCCGGGATAGAAAGCATTTATTGTAATGTTTTTTGAATCCGTTAACGGAAAAAAGGAAGATTTCATCGATTTGGCTCCGATAATACCAAATATGATAAAGGCGATGATCATTACGTTAACCGCAACCTCGTATTTTATAAAGTAGGATATTACTTTTTTCATAATGATGGTCTAAAAAAATTAATTTTATTGTTCCTTCTTGTTTTCCTCATTAACTTTAACCATCATACCTGCATAGGCACCGGGTACATTCTTAGCAAGCACTTTTGTACCGTTGTCCAGACCCTTAATAACAACGCTATTCTCCTTGAAATAGACAGGATCAATTTTAACTAAATCTAAAACAGAATCTCTTAACACATAAACACTTTCATTATTCACTAATAATTTTCTTTGCATTTCGAAGGCATTTTTTTCTTTTTTGGCAACTAAATTAGCTTCTAAATACATACCTTCTCTTAAATCCTTACCTGCTACTTGTATAAAAGCTTTCACCGTTTGTGAAGCTTGGTCAATTTTACCATTAACTCTAATAACCTTACCTGTCCAAGTTTTAGAACTACTTAGGTTATGTAATTGTACAGAATTCCCTTTTTGTAACAGATCAATATAATTTGCATTGATAGCAACTTCCATTTCATATATACTGGGATTTATATATTCGCCTAATTTTTGACCTTGTCGTACTAAAGAACCCGGATTTACTATGGCCTCCGTTAATATTCCGTTATAAGGAGCTCTGATAATATATTTACTCAGTCTAACCTCCATATTTTTGACATTGTAATAAGTAGTGTAAATATTTCTTCCCGATATAAAGAATTTTTCTTTTTCAGAATTTATTTGAGGTAACACAGGTGTTGTTTTATCAAAGTCAAAACTGACCAGATAGGCTTGCCATTTTTCATATTCAACAGGATAATCTAATCGAATATCCGGCATGATAGAAGTTATAGCATTGTATAAATTACTTTTTTGAGCCTGTAAATTTGCATAGTGCTCTTCATTGTTTATTTTTAGGATAACTTCTCCTTTTTTGTAGGTATTACCTGCTTTGAACTCTTTAGAAGTTGTTTCTAAAACACCCTGAACTTCACTAAAAATCTCAATTTTGTTCTTAGCAACTAAGTTGCCATTTGCTTTAATTGTAATAGGAATGTCTTTATTTTCAACGACATCAACATAAACTGTTTTCACAATTTTCTTAGCTTTTTTTTCAGGTTTTTTATTGTTAGCAATCATAGTTTTAACCATAAAAACCGAAGCAATGACCAATGCAATTCCCAGTACTATACTTATGTATTTTCTCATTATAATTAATATGTATTTAATTTTTTGCTGATATTGTTTTGAATACGACTCAATACTTTTTTTGTTCGTTCTATATCTTCTTTTGAAATCCCATCTTGTAACTCAATAATAAGATCATTTAGAACCGGCAAAGAGTCCGAAAATATATCTTTACCTAATTTGCTGAGATGAATATGATTAATACGTTTGTCCTCCTTTGAAATAACTCGATAAACCAATTCTTTTTTTTCCATCGTGTTGATCAATCTGGTTAACGATGTTTTAGATCGGTTAGTGATAAAAGCCAGATCATTTTGAATTTGCCCGTCTTTATCATTTAATTTTTTCAGCACCAACCATTGCTCTTTGGAAAGATCAATACCATTATTATGGAATATATCTATAAAGTAAAACCCTGCTAATTTAGCAGTTACCCCAAGATAGGGGAGAAGTGTTTTTTCAAATATTATAGAATTTTGCACAATTTTATTTTTTGCTGTGCAAATATATAATAAAATATGAATTAGTTGCAGGTGCAACTATGCTAATTTTATCTTAAAGAGGTAAAAAATTATCGTTTATCGATAAATAATTGAAACTCAATATTTTGAAGCCTTTGTGTTCGACAGGTTTTTTTTGCTTGCTGTTTTCTTTGTTTATAAATCTAAAAGCTACTGTTCAAGCAGTGTTAATAATATAGTTTTTTTTAACAAATATGAAAATTAATAGTAACTCTAAAAATAATTCAGAAACCCCCTCCCTCTCCTTTGTCGAGTACTCCCCCTTGAAAAAAAGGTGGAGAATTGGTTCATAGTTTTAACGTTTGATCATGAGAAGAAAATCCCCTCCCTCTCCTTTGTAGAGTACTCCCCTTCGGAAAAAGGTGGAGAATTGGATTATAGTTTTAACGTTTGATCATGAGAAGAAAACCCCTCCTTATTTTCAAGGAGGGGTGCCTCCATTGATAAATGGAGGTGGTGTGGTTTTCCCTTATAATGAGAAAAAAAATATCTAAATAATAAACCCCTCCCTTGCTTATGGCAAGTACTCCCTCTTCAAAAAAAGGTGGAGAATTGGTTTATTACTTTAATGTTTGGCTTTTATTGTTTGCTTTCTGGTATAAAAAAAGAGAAGCGTATGGCTTCTCTTTTAAAATATTGAATTTAGCTTTATTCCGCTAAGGTTCTCATATAATTCACGATCAGCCATCTATCTTCATCATCTGGCATTTTTTTAGTATACTCCGGCATATCGTCTCTTCCAAATGTAGTTTTATAGAATAATTCACCATCTGTTTGTTCATGAAATTCTTCTGAAGAAAAATCGCCCAGATCACCTTCCACTTCATCTGCTTTGCTACCATCTCCATATCCTTCTTTTCCATGACAGGATTTACAATGTTTGGAATATAATGATTTGCCAATGGATTTATCCACATCAGGATCGGTTGGATTTTTCATATTCACGTATTTTTCAGGTACTTCCCATTCGTCTTGTATAAAAGAAGAGAATGAAAATAATACAAATGATATAATTCCGATAACTGATAAAATTTTAAATGTTTTCATGCTTTTTAATTTTATGATTTTGATAGTTTGACTAAATTAATGATTAAATATACAATAAATCCCCATATTCCGAATATTATTAAATTTGGAAATATCAGTAAGAATACAGGCGTTTTGTTTCTTGGCGACCACATGGTTCTTTCATCAAATGTAGACTCATCTGTAATAGGTATACCAACAGGACCAGAGACCATTGCTATTACGGTTCCAAAATCATCACTATCATCTAGTACTATTTCAAAGGTCAAATTGCCATCAACGCCTGGAATTCCTTCTTCTACAGGTACAATTATGGCTCCATCCTCATCGGTTTCATTAAATTCTTCACCTATTCTTAAAGGTTTGAATAAGCGATGAACCTGAACAGTTAGTGATTCATCAACAATTGGATCTTTGGTGTTATTATCTGTTAAGGTCGCCGTTACATAGTTAATACTATCTTTTGTAATTATTTTAGCTGTTATATTAGCATCTTTGAAACTGATACTTTTTTTTGCTTTCTTAAAAGATTCATCTCCACTAAAGGAAACTAAAATATTGTATACATTACTGGTGTCCGCTGTTATGGAATGTATATTTTTTAATGAAAATCTGGTTTCACCCTTATCATTTGTTTTCGCTTTTCCCAATTCCACTTCCTCATCATCTATCTCATTATAAATGGTCAACTCGATATTACTTACCGGAACAGTTTTCTTTTTTATTCTTGCAGATGACTTTATATTGAAATAAATTTCACCGTCCATTATTTTGACATATTCGACGTTTATTCTTGCTTTATTCTTTTTTTCTTTTTGAGCAAATAATCTATGTGTGCCAATATTAAAGATAAAAACACTTAATAGTACAAGAAAAATATTGCGAATATTTAGTTGTTTCATCATGATTCCGTGTTTTTATCTGTTTTTAATAATTCATTTTCATCCGCTGTTCGTTGAATAGGAATAATGGGTAAATAACGAAACAGTATGGTCATAATTAATAATGCCATTGCCAAAGTGGCGCTTGTAATGAGCCATTCGTGCATACTGGGAAAATATTCCCTCCATGATTCAGGTACACCTTGAATAGGTAAATAGGGGTGTAGCAAGGTTGGAGTAACAATGATATATCGTTTCCACCAGGATCCCAAAACAACTAATATGGCAATGATGAACATAGGTAGGGGTTTTCTGCCTTTCTTAAAGATTGCAACGATCGCAGGTATAATAAGTCCTCCAACAATAACAAACCAAAAGAGTGGTGCATATTTTCCAAAGAACAGGACGTGTAAATGAGCTTCTTCTTCTTTGTCAGCTGTAAACGCAGGAATTAAGTATTCATTTATATTAAAATAAAGATAGATCAAACAAGCTAAAACTAGCAATCTTCCCATTTTATCGAAATGCAATTCGGTAATATAGTTTTCTAACTTGTATGTTCTTCTCAATATATAAACTACTGCTATAAGAACACCTACCCCCGAAACAAAGGCCCCTGAGATAAAGTAAGCTCCCATATTTGTACTACTCCACCCAACCCTATAAGTTGTTGAAAATAACCAGGCATCTACTGTTTGTAAGATAAAACCAACAGGAACAATTAAATATGCCACAGTTTTAATCGATTTTGTTTGGATTGCTTTTTGAGCTGTACTCCCAGTCCAATTCAAGGATAACCTTTCGTACCATTTACTCAGTTTTGGTTTACTTTCTTTATAATATTTTTTAAGAATCGCCAGATCCGGTAACAATGGAAAGAAAAGTAAAAGAAAAGTTAATACAATATAGGTTGGTATAATAATTACATCCCAGGTAATTGGTGATTGTAATCGTGCGTGAATAAATAAGTTTAACAACCTATCCGGTCTTGCCATATCGATCATAATAGTAATCCCTGCCATGATTATACAAGCTAAAGATATTACTTCGGCTATTCTTACCAGGGGTGTTCTCCATTCTTTGCGTGATATTCTTAAAATGGCAACTAAGACTGTTCCAACAAAACTTGTTGCTACAAAAAATACAAAGTTAGATATATAGATGCCCCAAAGTGCGTAATCTCTCATATTGGTAACACCCTGACCTTTAATAAGTTGATCTATATAAGCAATGATCCCCAAAATAATTACTATGATGAGTAAGACAGTCCAAATAACACCTAATCTATTAAATTTTCTCGGTGCTAGATCCTTAAGAAGTGTATCGAAATTTTTCACTTGTTTAAATTTTTGTAATTATATGTAAATTAATTAAAAAATTGAGAACGCGTGTAACCGCTTTGCTCTCTCATGAAAAATTTAATCATTTCCTTTTGTGAAATAATTGATTAAATTTATTCATGTTCGTTTCATAATTATTCAGGTTTTTCAACAGATTGAAATTCAGTGTAATTCTCTAAACCATCTTCAAAGTCTACCAACCTGTCCACAGGTGGTAAATAGTAAACACTTGGTTCTGTTCCCAAACTTTCCATTAGTCGATACCCGGCTTTGTCTTCTAATAATTGACTTAGCCTTAGTGTTTCATCACCATTCGTAACAGTGTCCTCATATTTATCACCAAAGTAAAAAACACCATTCGGACAAGCAATTACACAATGTGGAAGTTCCCCATTATCAATGGAATGCGGACAAAAATCACATTTATCCACGGTTCCTTTTACACTAGGTACTCCAGCATGTTCCGGTGATGAGGGGCTATGGCCATGTTGCTCCATATCCATATTTAGAGTGATCTCACCTTGATCGGGATCACTCCAATTAAAAACTCTTGTTGAATAGGGGCAAGCTGCCATACAGAATCTACAACCAATACATCTGGTATTATCGATTAGCACCAGTCCATCTCTTCTTTTAAAGGTAGCATCTACAGGGCAAACAGTTACACAAGCCGGTTGATCACAATGTTGACAGGTTGTTGGCATCCAGTAAGGAGCTGTATTTTTAGATTCTTGCATTTTGTAGATTTTCACCCACGCATTATCACCTGTTATATAGTGGTGTTTGTTACAGGCACTCTGACACGCCAAAGCATTTTTACATTTTGCCAGATCAATAACCATCACGAATTTTCGATTAGGGATACCTTCTCTAACATTGTATTTCTCATCCTCATTTTTTGAGTGCTTCATTTCCATCACTTCCGATGAGTCTACCTGAACCAATGTGCCATCTGTAGTCATTAATTCCATTTTATCATGAGAATCCTTATTTGGTTTCGCATTTAATTTAGAAGCGATCTTTGATAGGCCAATTCCACTTATGGCAGTAATTAAGCCCAGTTTCAGTCCTTTGTCAAGAAATTTACGTCTTGATTTTAGTTTATTATCCTCCATAATTAGTTTTGCTAAATGAAATTAGAATTTTTTACCCAGCCAGTTAAGAAATGACTTATTAGTAATATTTTTTTTAACGATCTTAGATTTTTTTAAAGTACTAACTTTAACTTTTACAGCAGTACCATCTGCTTTTAATAGTGTTTGATACTCTTCATTATCTTCAAGATCATTTAGTTCGGTGTCATCCGTATTCCCAAAACCTAGAAAAGGAATAAGTAGACCGCTACCCAGTATTGGTAAAATATTTCTTCTCGATATATTTACTCCTTTTTTAGATTTATCTTTCATGATGATCAAAGTTTATTGGAAATTATTTAATTAAAAATTATAAATTCTCGTAATATTGAATCCTAACAATATTGCACTATCTTGTTGACCGTTTGGTCCATTATAGCCAAAGAAGCTGTTCTGATTGAACATATAATTCTTTTGAGATACAATTCCCTGGTAGTTGGTTACAAATAGCTGAAAGGCATGCGCCGAAGTACCAAATTCCAATCCAACACTAAATCCCGGATGTGGATTATTTTCCATAAATGATGTGATGGGCTGACTATAATCGATAAGTATTGACGTATTATCAGTTATTTTATATCTTCCGCCTAAGGAAAAAGCAACCATATCGTTTCTCATTGTATTTTCAACTATATTGTAATGTGAAATACTTATAGTAGCCTGAGCAGAGAATTTAGGTGTAACCCTTCTTGACACTATTAATTGGTTAAAAAATGACCATCGATCTGACGTATGTGCAAAATTTTCTTTTGGTAATGCATTTACTGTCCAATTACCATAATAGGTAAGATTAATAGGCATTTTATTGGAACGCGTTTGTCTAAGTAGCGCTACCTTCCAATTAAAGTCGACAAGTCGATCCCATTTTGTAGCACCAACCCCAACAGTAACCCGTTCGTGAATACCATATGCAGCTCCAAGCCTTATATTGGAAGCTCCCCAAATACCAACAAAATCATTTTGATCAAAATTAATTACCCCAAACCTGTGATTAAATTGAGGTTCCATCGCATTTTTAGCGAGAACCACATCGGTTGGGTTATCAATAATAAATGAACTGTCAAAAGCCGGACGCTCCAATTTTTCTTTTTCTTTCTTTACTATAGTATCGTTTTCTTTTTTTGCATCATCTTCTTGTGCAATGGCAATAAAAGGGAGCATCAAAAAAACAAAAAGTAATAATATATAATTTTTCATGTTTATTTTCTTAGAGGTTAATTATCTTTTGCTCCCTGATCTATCCAGGCTTTAACGATATCAATTTTAGAATCAGGCCATTTTGAACCCGGAGGCATCAAGGATACTCCATCAATTCCTAAAAGAGATTTATACAAAATACTTTCTTCAGATTCAAATGGTTCTACATAGCCAGCTAACAAGCTGTCATAAGAGAACTCATCGCGAAGATCGGGTGGTACGTTCCCGTTATGACACCCCACACATTGCACCCATAAAGGCATAACGTCGTTTTCGTAGGACACTTCCTCCTCAATTGGAGGGTTGTCTTCCACAGGAAAGGCATCGTAATAACAAGAATTTAAGAATAAACCCATGCTTATAAGCATTATTATTTTAAATAGATTTTTCATATTTAAGTTTTTAAATTTAACAATCAACTATTTATGAAAAGTGCAGATAAGTTGGTCTGCACTTTTCAGAAAATCATGATTATTCTATTGTCATGGTTAAGAAGTTAGTTTGACCATGAGCAATGGCAGCATTGCCAAAAATTGCCAATCCAAAAGACATACTTTGTCCAACAACAAATTCGACATCGTTAGGATCACCTGTGTTTAATTTTCTTCTAATTTCTAATTGCCACCCGGAACCTGTGTGTGTAGCTAATACCTGTACTTCGCCTCTAGGGTCACTTGGTCCTCCACCCTCGTTAATAATTACACTTGGCATTCTTTTTTTACCAAATCCCTGTGAGTAATCAGGATCTCCATTAGGGTCAATAGTAGAACCGTTTTCTAGTGTTAATACGCCGTTTGCAGCTACTCCGGTAACCGGTACCGCCGTACCACCTTCTATTTCAGATTGCTCTATCCAGAAATAATTATCTCTGTTGGGTATCACATATTTTGGTCCGCTAAAACCGGTAACATCATCTGTAAATTTCATACTAGTACTATATGGAGAAACATCTGAATCATTTTTTCTTCCATTAGCTGAAGCCATACCTTCATCTTCTTCCCATTGAACAAAACCATCATCACAGGCATCTGCTATTGCATGTCTGTCACGTTTCCAGTGCCAAAAATCGGTCAATTCACCTTGATTTTTCATATAGTGTCTGGTAACTTTTTCTCCCGGTTGAGGGTCTGCTAAATTACCATGACATGTAACTGTACAAGTACCTCCTGCAAATCCTTCAGGATTGCCAATAGGGAACATAAAACCAAATTTATCTTCATAAAATTTATCATTTTTATGATTAGCGTATTTGTTTTCTTGCTGCCATTTGCTGGTTGCTGTATTAAAGAACCAGGATTGTCTGTCCTTGCTATCCGTATCATCTTCCCATTCAAATAAAAGATACAGGTATTCATCATCATGACCACCACGTAACGTATAATTGTACGCTTCTCCTGAATATGGATCCATTAGGTCGGTAGGTTCTAAAGAGGTATCCCCATTACTGGAACCATTCAAAGTAATAATTCTATCACCAGCTTGTGATACGGTAGCTTTGTTCACTAAAGGTCTTGCTTCCTTCCAAACATCGTCAATATCACCATCAAAAGTAGGTGCGGTTGAGAATTTCTTTACGAGAAGTTCATCGGTACTTTCTCCAACTCCGGGAACTTCACCAGGGCCGTCTGTGCAGACAGGTTCATCATCGTGTGTACAGCTCATAAATGATATTAGTAATGCGATTACAAACATCAAACTTAATTTTCTTGTTTTCATAATTTAAAATTTAATAATTTATTGTATTTAACTGTTTATTAATGTTTTAACTTAGGTTTATTCCTGAGTTAGATTTTCGAGATTATCTTTATTAATTTAATACTATAATATTTTTTGTAATTACAGAGTAAAGTTAGGTACATGAAAAATCTAAAATTATGACTAAAATCATCTTTTTTTAAATTTAAACATCAGTATATCAGGTAATTAAACATTATTTGTAATTTTTATAGTAGAAATAATCGGAATATTGTGGCACTTTTGTTACTTAAGTTTGTGATTTATGTTACTTAATGTTTTAAAGAAATTTTTGAAATACGCTTTTAGTAAAATTTCTATAATAATATTGGCTAACAATACTATTTAAATTAAGAACTGATTGTCTTTAATTTTACTAACTTCGCAAGCTGGAATATATAAACCAATATGTGTGATGAAAAAAATAGTTAATTCCCTGTTTTCTACGAGATTAACGGGTATATTGTTTCTTGTATTTGCCGCCGCAATGGCAGTAGCAACTTTTATTGAAAATGATTTTGGAACGCAAACTTCAAAAGCTCTTGTTTATAATTCTTGGTGGTTTGAACTGATCATGGTTTTATTCGTGTTCAACTTTATAGGTAATATTAAAAGGTATAATTTAATCTCTAAGGAAAAGATCTCAAATTTAGTTTTTCATCTTTCATTTATATTGATCATAATTGGGGCAGGAATTACAAGATATGTTAGTTTTGAGGGTATCATGCCAATATATGAAGGAGAAACAACCAACTTGATGTTGTCTGAAAAAGCTTATTTCAATATTCATGTTGACAATAACGAAGATCAGAAAAGTCCTATTAAGAATCATTACTTATTTGCAAATACACCGAAAGATCCATCAAATTTTATTGGTTATGCCACTGTCTTTTTAAACAAAATAAGAGGAGGAAATGATTTCAATATTGATACTGATTTTAAAGGCAAACCGATAAGTATAAAATATGTTAACTATATCGCAAATGCAGTTGAGGAATTTCAGCATGATCCGAAGGGTGATAAATATTTAAAGATTGTGGAGTCCAGTGGTGGTGGACGACATGAACATTATATTAAAGAGGGAGAAGTTTTAAATATGCATAATACATTAATCTCTTTTGAAAACCCTACTAAAGAAGCCATAAATATTTTTACAGAAAACGATAGTTTAAAAATATCTGCACCATTTTCCGGAAAATATATGATCATGGCTTCGCAGTCATCTGGTAATATTATTAAAGATTCAATTAGTACTTTTCATTTGAGATCTTTATATCAACTTGGAACTTCACAATTTGTTGTTCCCGAACCGGCAACAAGTGGTGTTATGGTAATGAAATCAGGAGACAAAGAAAGACATCCCAGAGATCTGTTAGAAGTTGAGGTTGCAACGGAAAACACCAGGCAAAATATCATTATTTACGGGAATAGTTTACATACGCAGCCTCCCGTTACTTTTTCTCAGGACAACCTAAACTTTAGGTTGAGCTATGGTTCGAATCAATTTAAAGTGCCTTTTTCAGTAAAATTGAGAGATTTTCAACTGGAAAGATACCCCGGATCAATGAGCCCTAAATCTTATGCAAGTGAAATTACGGTTATAGATGAAGAAAAAAGTAATGTATTTGATTTCAGAATATTTATGAATCATGTATTGGATTACAGGGGTTATCGTTTTTTTCAATCCAGTTATAATGATACCGGTAAAATAGAGCAAACCTTTTTATCTGTTAATTTTGATACGGCAGGAACCTGGACAACCTATATTGGTTATGCCCTTCTTTTTTTAGGACTGATATTATCTTTGATATCTAAGGAGTCGCAATTTGGAAGTTTGCGTAAGAATTTGAAAAAAATTGAGAAGAAGAAAGCAAAGTTGACACTTATTGCCATCATGGTATCAGTACTTTCCTTCTCTCAAAATTCCCACAACGATCAGTATAAAGAAATTGATTCTTTATTATCGGCTCAAATGGTCGATAAGCAGCATGCCAAAAAATTTGGAGAATTAGTTATTCAGGACGAGGGTGGAAGAATGAAGCCGGTAAATACTTTTGCATCTGAGTTACTAAGAAAAGTAAGTAAAAAAGAGACATATGGCGATTTAGATGCTAATCAGGTTTTGGTTTCTTTGATTGCTAGCCCGAGAGCTTGGTATTTTGTACCTTTTATTTATATAAAAAAGGATAATACCAAACTTCGCGATCTGATAGGTATACCACATGATCAAAAATATGCCCGTTTTGCCGATCTTTTCACAGAGCGGGGATCGTATAAATTAGGGGAAGAGGTTTCTAAAGCGCATAAGAAAAAAATTAAAACCAAATATGAAGAAAGCATTCTAAATGTAGACGGAAGGGCGAATTTATTATTCGGAACATTGGAAGGCGCTATTTTTAAATTCTTTCCACTCTCGGCAAGCGAAAATAATAAATGGTATGCGTACAAAGAAGCTGGTCATGCAGGATTTAGAGGTGCGGATTCTTTGTATGTTAGTAATATAATTCCTATGTATGCAAAGTCTGTAATTGTAGCTTCGCATTCGAATGATTATTCTCAAGCAAATGAATTATTGGAGAGCATACACAAATACCAAAGAAAATTTGGCAGTGATGTGATGCCCTCTGAAAGAAAGATTGAATTGGAACTTTTTTATAATGAGTACGATATTTTTAAAGGACTATTCTGGAAATATATGTTGGTCAGTTTAATTATGTTCATATTAGTTATTGTTAATATTTTCAAGTATAATAATTTTCTGAAGATCTTAATCATAATAAGTGCCGTCTTTCTTCTTTTATTATTTGTTTATCATACAATTGGTTTAGGAATTAGATGGTATATTTCAGGTCACGCCCCATGGAGTAACGGATATGAATCTATGATCTATATATCATGGGCAACCATGCTATTTGGATTTGTTTTGGGAAGAAAATCTGCATTGACCCTTGCCTCAACGGCATTTGTAACTTCCATGTTATTGATGATCGCTCACTGGAACTGGATGGACCCATCCATTGGGAATTTAGTGCCTGTTCTGGATTCTTATTGGTTGATGGTACATGTTGCGATCATCGTTGCCAGTTATGGTCCTTTTACGATAAGTATGATCTTAGGGTTGGTCTCTCTGCTTCTTTATACTTTAACTAATAAAAAGAATAAGAAGAAATTGAAATTAGCAATTAATGAATTAACCACAATCAATGAGATGTCGTTAACCATTGGATTGGTACTCTTAACAATCGGAAATTTTCTGGGAGGAATATGGGCTAATGAAAGTTGGGGTAGATATTGGGGTTGGGACCCAAAGGAAACCTGGGCTTTAATAAGTATCATGATCTATGCCTTTGTTTTACATATGAGAATTATTCCGGGTTTAAAGGGGAGGTATGCTTTTAATTTGGCTTCTGTTTTTTCCTTTACTTCGATTTTAATGACCTATTTAGGTGTTAATCATCTACTTGCCGGATTGCACTCCTATGCACAAGGGGAATCGGCTGCTGTTCCAAGTCAGATTTGGGGTTGGTTGATTGTATCGGTAATCATTAGTATTTTGGCATATTTTAAATTCAGGAAATACTATAAAAAATCTAAATAAAAAAAATGAAACGAACATGCAAATTTTCATCTTACGCCTAACTACCGGCAGGAAGTCAGCATGTGGCGATTGAAAAACAATAAATATAAACACATGAAAAATTTTATTTTAATTGTTGTATTATTCACTAGCTTAGTGAGTTGTAACAAAAAGGAGCAGAGCTCAGAGAAAAATCAAGAATTATCCACTACAATGAATAATCAATCAGATAGTCAAAGAACAGAAAATATATACCAGTTTACGGTAACAGATCTGTCCGGATCGGAGTTTAAATTTTCCGATTTAAGAGGAAAAAAAATTATGATAGTGAATACTGCTTCTAAATGTGGAAACACGCCGCAATACGAAGATTTGCAAATTGTATATGAAAAATATAAAGATAAAGATTTTACAATTGTTGGGTTTCCGGCGAATAATTTTGGTAAACAAGAACCAGGAACCGATGATGAAATAGCTGAGTTTTGCAAACTTAATTACGGTGTGACTTTTCCAATGATGTCAAAAATATCCGTAAAAGGAGAGGATATGAATGAGGTCTATAAATTTTTAACTGAAAAGAATAGAAATGGTTATTCTGATTCTGAAGTGACCTGGAATTTTCAAAAATATTTGATCGATGAAAATGGAGAATTGGCTCAGGTAATTGAGCCTAAAACCTTGCCTACTGATCCATCGGTTATTGCATGGATAGAATCTGAATAAGTTAAGTATGAATTCAGAATGAAGGATTAAGTTATCTATAGTTTAATCCTTTTTTAATGCCATAAAGTTTAGTTTAGATTGTTTAATTTAATTGGTGATAATTTATAATAGTGCTAGTGTTATTTCCGTATATTTGGTATAGAGATAAATACGATTTTATTTTTCTCTTTAGTTGAATGATAATTTTAATAGAATGATAAGACCTTATATACTTGCCGAAACAAACTGGAATAATCTCAAGGATGCTGAATTTGAACTTGCTGTTTTACCCTGGGGTGCAACAGAGGCACATAATTATCATTTACCCTATGCTACAGATAATTTTGAAGGAGAGTCTATTGCGGCGGAGTCAGCTAGATTAGCATGGGAGAAAGGTGCGAGAGTGATTGTCTTACCTAACATACCTTTTGGTGTAAATACAGGACAATCAGACATCTATTTAGATATAAATTTAAATCCCAGTACTCAGTTTGCCATTTTAAGCGATATTATAGATGTTCTGAACAGGCAGGGAATTTATAAATTGATGATTCTCAACAGTCATGGAGGTAATAATTGGAAATCTATAGTGAGAGAGTTGGGGTTAAAATATCCAAAAATGTTTATTTGCGTTACGGAGTGGTATAAATCATTGGACAAAAATTTATTTTTTGAAGAATCAGGAGATCATGCCGATGAGATGGAAACCAGTCTTATGCTATATTTAAAACCGAAATTAGTATTGCCAAAAGAAGAATGGGGTGATGGAAAGGAAAAGAAAAATAAAATTAAAGCATTTTCCGAAGGTTGGGCATGGACGGAAAGGCATTGGTCTCAAATAACTGATGATACCGGGGTAGGTAACCCTAAGGAATCATCAATTGAAAAGGGAGAAAAGTTTTTTAACGCTGTTTGTGATAAGATGGCAAATTTATTATTTGACATTTCAAAATCGGATTCAGATAACCTCTATGAATAAAATTTTAATGAATGCGACTTAAGATTTGATCGTCTTAAATCCCATTTAGCTAAAAACTTCAATCACAAAGTCTTTCTTTTTGTATTACTTCTACTGGCAACAGTATTTTTTGCGCGCGAATTAGTGTTAGTTTTTCTTATCGAACCTTTAACTTTTGATTGTTTATAATTTTCATTTCTAGACGAAGATCGTTGCGTCACGTTTCTTTTAGAGATAGATTTATTATGAGATTTAATATGTTTACCCGAACGATTTTGAATTATCTCGTTTCGTTTTAGACTTTTTCCGGGTGCAATTCTCGAATTTTCATTTCTCTTCTGAGATACAGTTGATCTTTCATTTCGAATATCTTGAGAAACTCTGAACTCAGAACCTGAGCCACTGTTTCTTGCGGATTGTACATTTTGTTTAGAATATTGCTTTTTATCAATACCCCGGGTTCTAATATTACTATCATTGTTTGATTTTATATTTCGTCGGAGTTTTTGACTACTGGTTACGTTATTATTTCTGCGGATATAACGATCATGTGTCGACCGTTTTTGGTAGCTATCTCCCGAGCGAGCATTTCGTACTCTTGAATCTACTTTTTTATATGTTCTGTTTTTATTATAATTTTTAGCGTAATATTTTCTGTGATCGTAATAGTTGTATCGTTTTGGTTTATAGTAGAGTCTGTAAGGATTATAACTCACTACACAGTGATTGTAATATGGTCTTACAAAATAATTGTGATGTGGATGATAGGCGTAGTATCTGTTGTAAGTATTAATGAACCCACTGTAGTGTGAATAATATCCATAAGTATTATAATAAATATGTAATCCTCCAATTCTTGCTAATCTGTTTGCACGATAATTTATTTTAACATTTCCGGCTCCAACAATTCTACCATAATAATCATAATAAATAGGAACATTTTCAATTTGAAGTATAGCACCGTAATCATCATATTGTACATATGCATCATAATTATACCCGTAGTTATAGGAAATGTTAACTAAGCCAATATCAATATTTGTACGTACACCATTTCTTGGGTTGATATAAAAATCAAATTCGCCATTGCGGAACACTGAAAACGTAATTCCTCTTTCCACGAAAGTAAATTTTTCTCCATTATTATAACTGTACAAAGTGGTATTATAGTTATTTTCTGTATTTGAGAAAGCAAGAGGAGAGGAGAGGTATGAAAATATTGCGATTAATAATAAAGTAATTTTATTCATAATAATTAGGTGTTAAATGTTCAACTGATAAATTAGTTTGGCTAACATCATTAATCAAATATTTGCAAACAGCGTGCCAAAACAAATAAATGAGAGAACTCTTGGTGAAAATGAAAGAAATTATTATCAGAAAAACTTTTGTATTTAAGATAAATTAAATCAAATATTTTACTTTTACGATACTCGAAATAGATAGTTTGAATCATTATATTAACGTCATATTACCCATACCTCTACAAAAGTTATTTACATATAAAATAACCGAAGCAGAAGCATCTTTTTTAAGTGTAGGAATGCGTGTGGCGGTACCTTTCGGAAAATCGAAAATTTTTACTGCTCTGGTTTATAATATTCATCAGGATCCACCTACGGGCTATAATGCTAAAGAGATTCATCAGATTTTAGATGATAAACCACTCATCACTAAAAAACAATTATTAAACTGGGAATGGATATCAGAATATTATATGTGTTCTCTTGGTGAAGTAATGCGAGCTGCAATACCCTCGGCACTTTTACTTGAAAGTGAAACATTGATATCTAAAAACAAAGAATTTGATCAAATAGATATTTTGAATGATGATGAATATCTAATTTTTGAGGCCTTACAGCATAGGTCGGTATTAAATATCTCGGAAATAGTAAAGATATTAGATAAAAAGAATGTTCTTCCGGTCATAAGTAAATTATTGAATCATGAGGTTGTAAACATACATGAAAAGATTTTTGAGCAATACAAACCGAAATTGGTTAAATATATTCGGTTAAATGAGAAATATGATGAGGAGATGGCATTACATAATTTATTGGATGATCTAAGTCGAGCAAAAAAGCAGCGTGAAGTTGTACTAAGCTTCTTTTCGATTACATCACAGACAAAAAAGCCTATTAAAATAAAGGAATTGAAAAACAGATCTGGTGTTAGTTCGGCTGTTATAAAGGCCTTAGTAGATAAGGGAGTGTTTGAGTTATATGTAATCCAGGAAGATAGAGTTTCCTTTGGTACTAAAACTTCTGAATTAAAGGAATTAAGTGATTTGCAAAATGCGGCGTTTGCTAAAATTGAAAGTTCTTTTGAGGAACATGATGTAACTTTATTACATGGAATTACTTCGAGTGGTAAAACGGAAATTTATACACATCTAATTCAGAAGACAATTGATTCAGGAAAACAAGTCTTATATCTGTTGCCGGAAATTGCTTTAACTACGCAGATAATAGGTAGGTTACAACAATTTTTTGGGGACAATATTTCAGTTTTTCATTCTAAATATTCAATAAATGAAAGAGTTGAGGTTTGGTACAACCTTTTGACAAGAAAAAGTAAAGCACAGATTATTTTAGGGGCTAGATCGGCGGTTCTGTTACCTTTTACTGATTTGGGATTGATCATTGTAGATGAAGAACATGAAACTTCCTATAAGCAATTTGATCCATCACCGAGATATAATGCCAGAGATACAGCAATAGTTTTGGCAAAGGAACATAGTGCAAAACTATTATTAGGAAGCGCTACTCCGTCTATTGAGAGTTTTTATAATGTTAAGAGTAATAAGTATGGCTACGTAAGCCTAGCAAGGAGATTTGGCAATGTATTATTACCAGAGATTGAGTTGGTAGACATAAAGGAAAAACATCGTAAGAAAAGAATGACAGGACATTTTTCCGATCGGTTGATCACACTCATTCAGGATTCATTAAAGGAAAAAGAACAGGTTATTTTGTTTCAAAATCGCAGAGGATATGCGCCAATTGTAGAATGTACAACTTGTGGAATAGCACCACAATGCCCAAATTGTGATGTAAGCCTAACCTATCATAAATTTAAGAATGAATTACGATGCCATTACTGTGGTTATCATCGAAATATGCCGGAGACCTGTCCTGCTTGTGCAAACCCAACGTTGAGTTCTAAAGGTTTTGGTACTGAGCAGATAGAATTTGAACTGAAGGAACTTTTTCCACAGGCAAAAATTGGAAGGATGGACCTCGATACTACCCGAGGAAAATATGGGTATCATAAAATTATTACAGCCTTTCAATCTCAAGATATTGATATATTGGTGGGAACCCAAATGCTAAGCAAAGGTTTGGATTTTCAAAACGTAACTTTAGTTGGAATATTAAATGCAGATAATATGCTGAATTTTCCTGATTTCAGGGCACATGAGAGAAGCTATCAGTTAATGGTTCAGGTATCAGGTAGAGCCGGCAGAGCAAAGAAAAGAGGTAAGGTAGCTATTCAAACATTTAATCCATTTCATCAAATACTGCAACAAGTAACTACGCACGATTATGAGAAAATGTATAAGGATCAGCTGAATGAGAGGCACCAGTTTCATTACCCTCCGTTAATTCGAATTTTAAAAATTACTTTGAAACATAAAGACTATCAGAGGGTGAATAACGCAGCCGAGTGGTTAGGGACATCCTTAAAAAATAACTTCGATGACCATGTTTTGGGGCCTACTAGTCCTGTAATATCAAGAATTAGGAATCAACATATAAAAACTATTCTTATAAAACTACCGGGGAATCAATCCGTTAAGCATTCCAAATCCCTTATACAGAAAATAAAAAACAGTTTCTTAGCAATCTCAGATTTCAGGTCGGTCAGATTAAATATTGATGTTGATAATTATTAGTACGACTCGAAGGTTCGAAATAATTGAAAAGATAAATTTGAAAATCAGCTGGCTTGAGCTAGGCTTCCTCCCAGCGGTGGTGCACTGGGTGGTTGGGGCAGACTTATAAGGCCACCTTTTGCCTATCCGGATAATCCTTTATTATAGCAAAACTTATTACTAACTTTGCAATCAAATTTTACAAAAATGAAACGTGTTATAGTAGGCCTTTCTGGTGGTGTTGATTCGAGTGTTGCAGCCTATTTATTGAAGGAGCAAGGCTATGAGGTTATAGGTCTATTTATGAAAAATTGGCATGATGATTCGGTAACAATTTCGAATGAATGCCCATGGTTAGAGGACAGTAACGATGCGATGTTGGTGGCCGAAAAATTAGGTATTCCATTTCAGGTAGTAGATCTAAGTGAACAATATAAGGAACGCATAGTAAATTATATGTTCAATGAATATAAAATGGGAAGAACACCAAATCCGGATGTGCTATGCAATAGAGAGATCAAATTTGATGTTTTTATGAAGATCGCAATGGACTTAGGGGCTGATTTTGTTGCAACAGGACATTATTGCAGAAAAGATGAGATCCATAGAAACGGAGAAACTATCTATCGATTATTAGCAGGTAAGGACAATAATAAGGATCAGTCTTATTTTTTATGTCAGTTATCACAAAATCAATTGGCAAAATCGTTATTTCCTATAGGTGAGCTTAATAAATCTGAAGTTAGAAAAATAGCTTTGGAATTGGATCTGGTTACCGCTGATAAAAAGGATTCTCAGGGGTTATGCTTTATTGGAAAAGTTCGTTTGCCGGAATTTTTACAGCAAAAATTAGAACCAAAGGAAGGTGTAATAGTTCAGGTTTCAAATAGTTCTGAAAAATTTACTAATGAAGTTCCTGAATTTAAAAATATGCTTGAAGAGCTACAATTTTATAGTAAGAAAATTCGCTATAATTTGGAGGATGGCCAGGTGGTAGGCAAACACCAAGGGGCACATTATTTTACTAAAGGACAGCGAAAAGGGTTGGCAGTTGGCGGAACTGTGGAACCACTTTTTGTTATAGATACAGATGTAGATGAGAATGTTATTTATACCGGAGAAGGTAAGAATCACAAAGGGCTATATCGAAAAGTATTAATTGTAAAGAATGATGAAATCCATTGGGTTCGAACTGATTTAACTTTAAATGATGGAGAAGAAATGGAGGTTAAGGCGAGAATTCGTTACAGACAAGAATTAGAAGAAGCTAAATTGTTTAAAACTGAAGTAGGATTATTTGTAGCTTTTAAAAATGAACAATCGGCAATTACAGAAGGACAATTTGTGGCCTGGTATAATGATGACGAATTACTCGGTTCAGGAGTTATTTCGTAGCATAATATGTAAGGCTAACCGATATTATAATTTTTCAAAATTGTTTTTATTCGAGATCTTTTATTTGGTATTTTTTTGTATAATTCTTAGCTAAAGCGACAACTAGAATTCCACCTAGGATTAACAAAGAGGCCAAACTTAATCTCAGAGTAATCACTTCTGAAACAAAGATTACACCTCCAAATGCGGCGATTACGGGTACCAATAATTGGACTACTGCACTTTGTACATTGGTTAAGCCTCTAAGGGCTATATACCAAATTGTATATCCAATTCCCGATGTAACAGCACCAGATATTACAGCTAATAGCACTCCTTCAAATGAGTAATTTATATTTTTCATGGTAGCTAAAAACAAAATGACTAAGAAAGGAAGTGTCCGTACAAAATTATAGGCAGTGTCTTTTAGTGGATCCTTGGAGCCTTGCCCGTTTAAGGTATAAATGCCCCACCCGATACCTGCAATCGTCATAAGGATAAAACCCTTCAGCGGAGGAGAGTTTACCCCTGGGAAGATTAAATATACAAATCCTGAAAAAGCGATCATTGTACCTAAGCCTTCCATCCAATGCAGCTTATGACCGAAAAACATGGAATATAATATTATTGTAATTTGTACGGACCCAAATGCAATTAGCGCTCCGGTACCCGTATCTAAGGTGATGTATGCATATGAAAACGTTACAGCGTAGAGAAAAAGCATAATGCCCGAATACCAACTTCCTTTTGTTTCTTTATTTTTTTTAGTTTTGGATAAACTGAGGATGATTATCAGAACTATAGCTCCTGATAGTAGCCGAATGATAGTAAATCCTGAGGCATCAATTTTATGTTCTCCTAAAGCCTTCCGACATAAAACAGAATTGGCAGCAAAGGCAATCAGTGCAATCGATGTATAGATAAAAGTCTTTATGAAATGATTTTTAGATTTTACATCACTTGTCATGAAATGTTATATTTCATGTAAGTATAACAAATATTCTTACATTCTAATAAATAGTAGAAATATTTTTTCAAAGATAGAATGTTATAATTATTTAGTGATTTACCGCAATTATTCGTTTTTTAGCGGAAAGTAATTGGAGAATGCATTTGTTTTATTATTGACTTCATTGGCCAAATAAATTTTCTATAAATGAAAGATACAAATCTTCTTTTTGTTGAAATTCGCTTTCCAAAACCCTCTTGGATTACTGTTAGACAGGGTTTACACTTACCACAAGGTTTTTTATCATTTGTTGGATTGTGGCAAAACCATGTCATTTGCATTATTTCATTCCAGCCTTTATCAGCTGAGATTTTGGACATTTCTTTCTTGGTAATTTTAATAATCGGAAAAGAAAAATATTTAAATAATTGATATTCATTCGTTTCCCTATGCTTGGAATCGATTATATACTGAATTTGAGAATTTTCATTATCCGCGATTAACATTTTCTCTATGTCCAGATCCCAATGATTTTCTAGTGGAAAGAGTGATTTTTCAACAGACAATTGCATATCATATATTTCGATTTCTTTACATAAGAATGCTAACCACTCATATTGCCATCCAATATGTTTTTCTTTTTGAATTGACTTGTAGGCATTAGCTATTTTATCATCATGAACAAGATCATTTACTGCAAAATATTGGACAGGTCTCAATAAATCTTTTGTATGAGGAAATTTTTCTAATAGATAATTCTTGATCTTTATAATCGTTTTCAATTCCATTCCAGTAGAATGTCGATCTTCATGTATCAGATAATAGGGAACTACGTTGCTTTTGTATATAAGTAATAATTGTAGGAGCTGAAATGTTGAATCCCAGCCTCCAGTCCACAACAAATTAACTTGGTCTTCTTCTATATTAATTTTCTTCATAGTTTTTATTGGTTCAGTCCGTTTATATAAACAATTATTTTACTGTTCTATTGTTTAACGGAATGAAATAAAAAAAAAATGATTTGTTATACAAGAAAAAACTATATTTCTACGTTTAACAAAATGAAAAATTATTGTAGGGTTAAAAATGGATAAATTGAACAAAGAGATCAACGTGTTAATTCCGGATGGGGAGAGGGTGCTTGCACTTTTTGCAATTAACTGTCTGTTTAAGCTCAAAAATGTAAAGATCCATTTGTTGTCTAAAAAGAAATGGACTGAGACTAGATTTTCTAGAAAAGTCGGATCGTTCAATTATTATACAGATGTAAAGACAGATGAGGAATGGATAGAGATTATTAAGAAAGAGATAGTAAAAAGGAAAATTAACGTATTATTTCCGGTTGAAATAGAGGATATTAGATTATTGTCTAAATATAGAGACGATTTTAAACCATTTGTACCCAATTTAATTTTACCATCGACTGACTCCTTTGACATATCCAATAACAAATGGAGTTTGCACAAATTTTTAATAAAAAATAGTATAAATAGCCCCACGACAGTTCATATAAAAGATGTTAATCAATTAAACCTATCCGAATTAACCTTTCCTGTATTATTAAAACCATTGGTTGGAATGGGCGGATTTGGTATAAAAAAAGTAGATAATGAAGCTTCCCTAAAGTCTTTTGTTCAAAATGATAATAATTTTATTGTTCAAAATATCATTAAAGGCTTTGATATTGATGTTAGTGTTTTATGCGAAAATGGTACAATTTTGGCATACACTATACAAAAGGGCAATATTTTTAGTACTGCATTGTATAGTGCTCCTATTGGAGTTGAATTTCTATATAATAAAGAATTATTTCTTATGATTAAAAAGCTAATAGAAAAAATGAACTGGTCAGGTTTTGCTCATATTGATCTAAGGTATGATGAATCTGAAGGAAATTTTAAAGTTTTAGAGATCAATCCTCGAGTTTGGGGTTCGATCGAAGCTTCAGAGAAAGTGGGAGTGAATTTCCCTTTTTTATATTGTTTATCTTCTTTAGGAATTAATTATGATCTACCTGAGTATCGTTTTGAGAACTTCGTTAATAACATTGGTTTGCTAAAAGTGTTAAAGTCAAAAATAAAAAAGAAAACTAACAAATATCAATTTCCAAAAAACACTCTTATTGAGAATTCTATTCGAGATCCATTACCCATACTATACAAATTCTTTATGAAAAAATAATTGGGCTTCTGTGAGATCGTAAAAATTAATAATTTCTCGGTAATTTGAGAACCCAGAATAAATATGAATATTCAATGAAAAACATTAAATTTTATAGTGCTATTGATAAAATAGAGAAGGAGAAATGGACTGATTTTTATAAAAACCATGACCATTCGAATTTCTATCAATCTATAGAAATGTTTGAGTTTTGGGGTCATCAAAAAAATTATAAATCATTTATATTCTTCCTTGAATCTTCTGATGGAAAGTGTTTAGGTTTTTGTACGGGTGTAATTGTCCCAACTGGAAAAAGTAAAACCAAGAACCCCAATAGGAGTGCACTCATTTATGGAGGCCCATTAATAAAAGATGAGAATAAAGAAATTCTTGAAATATTTATTAATAAGATAGGAAAATACTTAAAATTCAAATCTAAATACATTGAGTTTAGAAATTTTCGTACAGATTTAATTTTAAAAGACACCTTTATTAAAAATAATTGGAAGTATACGCCAAAACTGAATTATTTTATTCACTTGGTTTCGGAAGAAGAAGTATACAATAAATTTGATTCAAGTAGGAGGAGGGAGATAAGGCGAGCATACAGAGATGGTGTTGAAGTTTCATACGAAAAATCACAGGAAAATCTTATTGCTGTGTACAATATATTATCGGGCATATTTAAAATGAATGATAAAGTAATGGCTCTGCCTATTCCTGACTTCGCATTTCTGTCTAATTTGCTATTATTGAAAAATTCAAGAATGGTGACATTGACCTATAACAATAAAGTAATTGGAGGCGGGTTTTTTGTATATGATAATAATAGGATTTATCATTGGTTTAGAGGCGGTCTCAACCGAGATCACAACAAACAAAGCCCTGATGCGGTAGTTGATTGGGAAGTAATGAAATTTGGGTTGGAGCATAAAATACCTCTTTTTGATTATATGGGTGCAGGTACAAAAGGTCAAGACAATAGACTTCGAAAGTATAAATCCAGGTTTGGAGGGGAACTGGTTGAAATTGGTATGTATTCAAGGATAAACTTCCCTTTATGGTTTAGAATTGAAAATAAAATTATAAGAACATTAAGAAAATATATTCCTTTTATAGTTAATTAGAGATTATTCGATTAACGTATATATTTTATGGAAATGAATATTATAGATATATTTGAACTCTTATGATCCATTCCAGTAGAATATAAACTATGGTTAATTATAATTACTCTGACAAGTAGATGCTATTTAATTCGATAGATTTTGCGATATTTTTACCAATAGTATTTGTACTGTATTGGTTTGTTATTAACAAGAACTTAAAGCTACAGAACCTTTTAATTGTTATATCCAGTTATGTATTCTATGGCTGGTGGGATTGGAGATTTTTATCCTTGATAATGTTTAGTACCCTGGTAGATTATACCGTTGGAAGGAGATTGCGAAATGAAGAGAATCAGAAGAAGAGGAAAATGATGCTATGGACTAG
>Ga0209013_10000032_pt1 | contig 91028 bp, 90 predicted proteins | sample Cruoilmetagenom2_FD_187291 | JGI IMG/M metagenome (GOLD analysis project Ga0209013, IMG submission 187291) | Oil polluted marine microbial communities from Coal Oil Point, Santa Barbara, California, USA - Sample 2 (SPAdes) (version 2) | ecosystem: Environmental > Aquatic > Marine > Oil seeps ... | reverse complement strand
ATCGTTGTGTATTTTTTTAAGTGATTTTTTATCAGCATCATAGAGAACAGGGACAATCAATCCACTTTCCGTGTTTGTCGCAATCCCGATATGATAATTTTTCTTGAGGAGAATCCGGCCGTTTTCTTCATCAAGTTCTGCATTGAAAATAGGGAACTCCTTTAAGGATATGACCAATGCTTTAATTAGAAAGGCAGAAACACTGACTGAATCACCTGACGCTTTTAGCTGATCCCTCATTTTGAACAAGTTCGTCATGTTCACTTCGTCAAAATGAGTGACGTGTGGAATCGTAAATAATGATTTCGTCATTTTTTCTGCAATTTTTTTGCGAATCCCTTTGAATGGAATTTCATCATAGAGTTCTTGATGAATGGGTTGTGGTGTGATAACCTCTCCTGGTGATTTTTCGGTTATTTGAGCATTCAAAAATCGATAAACATCTTCTTCCGTCACTTTTCCAGAAGGATCTGTAGCAGGGACGTCTTCAAGTTCGATGTTATTTTCTCGTGCTATTTTACGGGTATATGGAGCGGCTAGTACCCGCGTGAAAGAATTGGTAGGCGTGTTTGCCGCATGTTTGTGAGGTGGAGAATCTATTTTTATGGCATTCTGTTTCTTTTCGTTTCCTATTATTTGCTGTTTTTTCATGTTTTCATAAGCTTCTATATAGATGAGGCTGGTTCCTACCTGGACAGTTGAGCCCGCATCGAAAATGATTTCTTTTACAATGCCAGAACAGGGCGATGTAAGTTCCGCAATCATTTTGTCTGTTTGAACTTCAACTAGCGGCTGATCGGTCTTTACCGTATCTCCGACCTTGACGAGGTAATGGATGATTTCCGCCTCGGTCATCCCTTCGCCGATATCATGTAGCTTTACTTCGAGCATTGCATTTCCTCCTTAAAAATGAACCACTTTTTCAATCCCTTCCACCACCCGTGCTGGCGTAGGAAGATAATGTTCTTCCAATGTGAAAAAAGGAACAGGTACATCAAATCCAGTCACTCTTTCAATTGGAGCGCGTAAATATAGGAAAGCTGTGTCGTTGATGATGGAAACAAGGTCGTTGCCAAGTCCACCGGTATGATGAGCTTCATGAATAATGACTGCTCTAGTGGTCTTTTGTACGGATTGGGTAATGATGTCACGATCGATAGGATAAAGAGTCCGCAAATCGATGATTTCACAGTGGATTCCTAGTTGTTCGGCAAGTTCAGCAGCCTTTTCGGCAACTGATACCATGGCCCCCCACGCTATGAGCGTGACATCCGAACCTTCACACACAATTTTTCCTTTACCGATTTCGACTGAGTATTTTCCGACAGGCACTTCTTCACGTTTGGAGCGGTAGTTTTTCATCGTTTCGAGTACAAGCACTGGATCTGGATCTTCCATGGCTGCTATTAGCAAACCTTTCGCATCGTATGGATTGGATGGACAGACCACTTTGATTCCCGGCATATGTGTGAACAGGGATTCTGTACTATCGGAATGAATTTCAGGAGCACGGATTCCTGCCCCATATGGCGCCCTGATGACCATTGGTACTGTAAAACGGGACATGGACCGCATCCGTAAGCGTGATACATGGGTCATGATTTGTTCGTAAGCTGGGTAGATGAATCCAAGAAACTGCATTTCCGCAATCGGTTTAAAGCCATTAACTGCAAGCCCAATTGATGTCCCGATGATCCCTGACTCCGAAAGCGGGGTATCGACGACGCGATGGGAACCGAATTGTTTCTGTAATCCTTCAGTCGCACGGAAAACGCCACCATTCTTCCCGATATCTTCTCCGAGGATAATAGTTCGGTCGTCTTCTTCTAGCAACAAACGCATACCATCATTGATTGCTTGAATCATGGTCATCTGACTTGTCTTTACATTCTCCTGATTTGATTCTTTCACTTGCGTCATCACTTCACCGCCTTTCTAAATGTGCAAGATAAGCTTCCTTCTGTTCAGCGAGTTGTGCCGGCATATACGCGAATACGTGATCAAATACATCTTCCACGTTCGGTGCAGGGAAATTTTCCATTTCTTCCACAGCAGCCTCGACTTCATTGGTCGTCTTAATGGTCATTTCTTGAATCCACTTTTCTTCCCAATAGCCATAGGTTTTCATGAATAATTCCATGCGCATCATTGGGTCCACAATGTTCTCTCCTTGTTTTTCTGGTCGGTATTTTGAAGGGTCATCAGCAGTCGTATGTGCACCTTTTCTCCAAGTAACCGCCTCGATTAATGTAGGGCCCTGACCCTCCCTTGCGCGGTCAAAAGCTTTTTTTGTTTCAAAATAAACCGCAAAACAATCATTGCCGTCAATCCGGATGCCTGGAATACCATATGCTTCTGATTTCTGTGCAATTGTTGCAGAGTTCATTTGTTTTTCAATAGGAACTGAAATCGCATAACCATTGTTTTGGTTGAAAAATACAACCGGAACTTGGAAGACACTCGCGAAATTCAACCCTTCATGGAAATCACCTTCCGAAGTTGCTCCATCCCCGAAATAGGCAATGGATGCGTTTTTGGTTCCTTTTAGCTTTTCAGCCCAAGCGGCTCCGGCAGCATGGGGTAGCTGTGTAGCAATAGGGACTGCTGGGGGGAAAATATTCCTGCCTTCTGGTGGAATGCAGCCTTCAACCCGCCCATTCCAATACAGGAATGTTCTAGCCATGCTTTTTCCAAATGTAAGGGTTGCTCCGTGATCCCGGTAAGTAGGAAATACCCAGTCATCAGGTTGAAGCGCTAATGCACTCCCTACCTGTGCAGCTTCCTGTCCTTCGAAAGGTGCATATGTGCCAAGGCGTCCCTGACGTTGTAGGTTAATAGATTTTCTGTCGTAAGTGCGGATACGCAGCATGTTGTAATACAATTCTTTCACCAATTTTTCATTAATTTGTTTTTCGAAACTTTCATCTACAATCATGCCTGTGTCGTCTATTATTCTCTTAATCGGATAGTTTTGTTCCACTAAAACTGCCTCCTATCAGGATAAGTTACGTATGGACCACTTAGGTTTAACTGGGGAGGTAAAGAAGCTGTTACGTTTTGCCCGATCAGCAATTCTTTTCTCACACATCTGATTTGCAGATTCCCCTGTCGTCTTACCAGTGTTACTAGCTTCCTTGTAAACTTCCAAAATCGCATCATAAATACGCTTTGTTTTCGCGAGTACCCGTTCATGGTTTATGCCGTACAGTTCATCCGCTACTTGGATAAGACCACCGGAATTGACGATATAATCCGGAGCGTACAAAATCCCCTTTTCATGCAGCATGGTGCCGTGTTTGTCATTCAACAACTGATTGTTGGCTGCACCGACAATAGCCTTTACCTTAAGCTGAGTGATCGTATTGTCGTTTATGATTCCACCGAATGCACAAGGAACAAAAAGATCCACTGGCTGTGAATATATATCTTCTTTTGGTATGACGGTTACTTTCCCTGACGTTGTCTCTGCCTTTAATTTAATCGCGTGAAGATTTTCATTATTGATATCCGTCACGAAAATTTGGGCACCTGCTTCAAGCAATCCACATGCTACTTTAAATCCAACCTTGCCCAGACCTTGTATTGCATATGAATGACCACCGAGTTCATCATTTCCGAAGAGCATTTGATTGGTCGCCTTTATTCCATACAGAACTCCAGATGCTGTTGGAATGGATGAATCGCCGCCGCCGCCGTATTCAACAGGCAGTCCGTTGATGAAATTCGACTCCTTCGATGCGTGAATGAAATCTTCCATTGCAGTTCCCATATCCGTCCCTGTGTAAAACCGGCCAGCCAGTGAATTGACAAATTGACCGAACGCACGGAATAGTTCAGGTGACTTATCGGTTTTTGGATCTCCGATGATTACCGCTTTCCCGCCGCCGAAGTCCACATCGGATGCAGCACATTTGTACGTCATTCCCTTTGACAGCCTAAGAACATCTTCCAGTGCTTCGTCCATATTGTTATACGGTTGCATACGACACCCACCCAGTGCGGGTCCGAGTGTGGTATTATGAATCGCGATAATGGCACGCAATCCAGTTGAAGGATCATTGCAAAAGACAACTTGTTCATGCGCACTCATTTTATCGAAGAGTTCAAAATCCTTTTCCATTGATGTTCTTTCCGCAACTTTCACTCGAATACCTCCTTAAATCTCTCATCAAAATTTCTATTTAGACTGAAGCTTCACGTAACTTGTTTGCAATGGTTTTTTTTGATAATATAACTTGCACCACTTCGCCTTTTCCGATGATGCCAAATTGGTTTTCCGCGATGACTTTTGTCTTAACGAAATTGTCCCAAAGCTCAATGACACTGGCTGTTAACACTACAACTGAACCAACAGGAGATGCGGCAATATGTTTGATTTGAACAGATGCTCCCATTCCTTCTTCATGTTCTTCCAAAAATGGAAGGATAATCTTTCGTGAGACCCATTCCATATGATAAGTCATGGCAACTGTCGAATAGACAGGGTGCACTACTTCTCCCTCGAAGGAAGCAAACATTGACTCAGTCACGATGATTTCAATTTTTTCTTCCCTACCTAATTCCAATCCATAATTCATTTTTCAATCTCCTACTTATCCCGTAGTTTATGTAAATCAATTGACGATCATCTCATTTAATAGAAAAGTTTCTATTAAAGTGAAATACTTTCTCGAGATACATACTTGTAACCGCTTACAAATTAAGGATTACACAAACTAAAAATAACTGTTTTAGGACACATGCTCTGCTTCTAAACGGTTCAGTGAATTTGATTTCACTTTTTAACTCTTCATTCAGTATATGAATTCTTTTATCGTATAACACTATTTCAACGTAATATTAACAAAACGTAATATTATAGTCAACACAATAATCGGAAGAGTCACTATTTTTAGAATTAACAGAAATCTAATTTTAGGAGGCATATATTTATTCTTTTGGAGGTATTCATCTCATCTTAGAAAATATATGAATGTCATTATTAATGTGGACAAGAAAAAGAACCCATTCCAAGTTAGAACCAACAGAATGGGTTTATATTTTGACATATGGTATTATCCTATTTTCGAATGGTTGCAAAAGTTTATTTTGGAAATATAAAGTCTCATTTATATTCTTTTTTAATCATCGATTCCAATTCTTTGGCTGTACGGTTGATTTGCTGTTTTGCGTCTTGCATCATTCTTTCGAATAATTCTTGGACGCTTGGGATGTGGTCAATCAAGCCAGCTACTTGACCGCTGTTTATGAACCCGTTTTCCAAATCTCCTTCGATTGCGCCTTTGATGTGTTGCAATTCTGAAGTCATTTCACCGTATTGATCGGGTGTCAGCCCTTCTTTTTCGCGTTCGTCAAGTTTTCTTGAAAACGGGGTATTCAGCAATCGCCTTAGCATACCGACACTTCTGCCGACAATAATGGTTTCCGTATCTCTAGCATTCACCAAGCTTTGTTTATACATTTCATGAAATGGAGCTTCCTGCGTCGCAATCAAACGGGTTCCAATCTGGACACCACTCGCACCAAGCATAAATGCAGCAGCCAACCCTTTACCGTCTCCAATCCCACCGGCCGCCACCACGGGAATCTCAGCATGTTTCACAATTTGTGGAATGAGTGCAAATGTCGTCAATTCGAGATTGGAATTGATTCCAGCTGCTTCAAATCCTTCCGCAACCAAAATGTCAGCACCAGCTGCTTGCGCTTTTTTAGCGTGTTTTACGGAAGCCACCAGAACAAGGACTTTTACTCCATGATCCTGCAGGACTGAGATGTAAGGTACAGGGTTCCCAGCTGATAAAGTAACGACCGGTACGTTATGTTTGATAATCAAATCAATTAATTCTTTAGTATAAGGTGACACATTGATTGCTATGTTAATTGCAAAATTCCTTTTTGTCAGTTTCTTCGTCAAGAGAATAATTTTTTCCACTTCGATTGGCGTCATAGTACCACAACCGATTGTACCTAAGCCCCCAGCCTCCGAAACAGCTGAAGCTAACTCTGCATTACTGATATTACCCATACCCCCCTGGATAATCGGTAAATCAATTTGAAGCAAGTCACATAAATGTTTCATATTTTATTCACCTCTACTAGAATATGTTATAGTAAATGTAGTTGAAAGACAATTGTGATAATTCAATATTGGGGGGTTAACAGTGATTATTTCATTTAAAGGAAAAACGCCTATACTAGCTTCATCGGTTTTCGTCGCGCCTGGCTCCAAAATCATTGGGGAAGTCGTTGTGGGAGAAGAATCTACCATTTGGTTTAATGCGGTATTGCGTGGAGATGAAGGCCTGATATCTATCGGAAAAAGGTGCAGCATACAGGACAATTCCACCATTCATTTATATGAAGGAGCTCCTGTTATTATAGAGGATGAAGTAACCGTCGGGCATAACGTGATTTTACATGGGTGTAGGGTGGGGAGCCGTTCAATCATAGGCATGGGTTCCACGATACTAGATCATGCTGAAATCGGAGAAGAATGCATTATCGGTGCCAATACATTGATTCCACCAGGAAAGAAAATCCCTCCCCGTTCCCTAGTTGTGGGTTCGCCCGGGAAAGTGGTGAGGGAATTGAGTGACAAAGACTTTGAGATTATCCAACTATCTATTGATACGTACGTTCAGAAAGGATATGATTACCGTGAAATCCTCCAGAACACTGTAAACGAATAAAAATAAACTGGGTTACCAAGGAATTGGCGCCCAGTTTTTACTTGTGGATCACTTAAAAATTGCTAATCACTCATCAAAGGATGATCATCTGCATCATAGGATTTATTCTTCCCTTGTATATCGTTGTCTTCTTGGAATATTTCCTCAAAAAACTGACTAGCCGATTGCGCAAGCAACTTGTAGTATTGTTCGAACAAAAGAGCCGCATGATGACCAGTCCAAATTTCAGGTAGCAATTCCTTAGGAAGTCCTGGATCTGCAAATAGGAATTTACGGTATTCATGAACAAGCTTCGTCCGTTCTACAAAACATTCAGCATCCGTCATTTGACCTTTACCTATCATACTTTGATGGACAATGAAGTTTTTGCTGTAGGTAGTGATGAACTCCTGGTATTTCCCTTCAATTTCCTGCAGTGGCCAACTTTTTTCAACTAGGGTTCTGTCCACCTGTGGTCCTATATACGAAGAAACAAAGAAATCAGTATAAGCCTGAATTTCATATTTCTCTATTAGCAGATTCACTTCTTTTTCGAGATTATTGGGTGAAATCCAACAACTATTTGAAAAGCTTCCAAATCCACTCCATAATAATTCTTTGCGAAGCTCATCGCGAATCTGCCTTTTGTCTTCGGGAATGGTATACATGAGCATACGCCATTTTCCATCCCAGTCATCCGGCGCCAATTTAAAAATCCGAATAGCCGCCTCTTCCAGACGTGCTACCCCGCGCTGTGTTAGGAAATAATAACTTTTATTGCCCTTTTTCTCTGACTCAATCCATCCTTGCTTCATCATTCTAGATACGGACACTCGCACGGATTGTTCGTTGTGCCCAAATTCCTTTAACAGCCGGATTAAACTCCCGATCCAGATTTTGTTTCCATAATGTCGGATATAATCGCCATAAATTGTAAATATCATGGATTGTGTATTGGCCACATCGGTTCACTCTTTCTTTTTTTCGCTGATAAGCATATTTCACTTTTCATCCCTTCTTACATTATATCGTTATATTGAAAAATTGAAAATTTATTTTTCGCTAAAGATGGATCGCCTTACTCCACTAAAAGTGAACCAGCACTAAAGGGACAGCATTATTGGTTATTGCTTAAAAGACAAGAAAGTATAAAAATTACTGGTGTTATTATGTCTGGCTCCAAGCGCCAGTCTGCACCTAAGCTTCAGGCTCTCATGCGAAAGCAAGCTTTTGAATCGACCCTGCAAGCAGCCGGCGTCGGGCTAGAGTGCCGCTTTGCGCTTTTCTTACTCGGAAATATTTTCAAAGATTGCCGCAATCCCCTGTCCGACGCCAATACACATTGTAGCGAGACCATACTGAACCTTTTGTTTTTTCATTTCATGCAATAGAGTTGTTAATATACGTGCCCCACTGGCACCAAGTGGATGGCCAAAAGCGATTGCGCCACCATTGACATTTACTTTTGTATCTTCCAAACCCAATTGATTTATGCATGCAATAGATTGCGAAGCAAAGGCTTCATTTAATTCAACAAGCCCTATATCGCTTGCTCTCAAGCCTGCCCGATCTAGCACTTTCCTGGAGGCATAAATAGGACCCAGTCCCATCACATTGGGTTCGAGTCCGGCTGTAGCACCTGCTTTGTATTTGGCTAGAGGAGTAAGGTTCAACTCCCTCGCTTTATCCGCACTCATAAGGAGCAAAGCGGATGCTCCATCATTGACGCCTGAAGCGTTTCCGGCTGTAACGGTTCCCCCATTAAAAATCGGTTTCAGCTGACCCAGCTTCTCAAGTGTCGTTTCAGGACGGGGATGTTCGTCCTGACCCACTGTTATCGTGTTTCCTTTACGGTCCACATATACGACCGGGATGATTTCTTCCGCGAATCGGTTTTCTTTCAATGCTTTTTTCGCCCTCTGTTGACTTTGATAGGCAAACAAGTCCTGTGCTTCACGAGTAATCTTGTATGCACGTGCTACGTTTTCAGCTGTTTGGGGCATTGAATCTGTTCCATACATTGCCTGTAGCTTGTCATTGGTAAAGCGCCAGCCAATTGTCGTATCCTGCAATTCCATATTGCCTCTCGGAAATGAATGTCCCGGCTTAGCCATGACAAGTGGTGCACGAGTCATGCTTTCTGTTCCGCCGGCAATGAAAATGTCTCCTTCCCCCACTGCAATTGCTCTTGCCGCATACATAACGGCATCTAGACCAGAACCACAAAGTCGATTGATCGTGGTGCCAGCGACATCAACAGGCAGACCTGCCAGTAATGCGGCCATACGCGCCACGTTGCGGTTGTCTTCCCCTGCTTGATTTGCATTTCCCAATACCACTTCTTCAATCTCACGGACTTCCATATAAGGATTCCGTTCCACAAGTGCCTTAATCACAACCGCACCCAAATCATCCGGCCGTATATCTTTTAAAGCACCGTTGTATCTACCGATCGGTGTCCTTACCGCATCCACTATGACAACTTCTCTCGTCATTTCTTGACCCACTCTTCTTCTATTGTATAGTCATATATGCCTTTGCCGCTTTTTCGTCCGAGACGACCAGCTTTTACATATTGCTCCAGAAGTGGAGCCGGTCTGTACTTATCACCGAGCTTAGCATGTAGATAGTTCAAGTTATTCAGGCGTGTATCAAGCCCAACAAGATCCACGAGTTCAAATGGTCCCATGGGATAATTCAGGCCTAACTTGATGGCTTTATCGATTTCCTCAGGCGTACCGAGTCCTTCTTGAAGCATGAAGAATGCTTCATTGCCGACAAGAGCACTGATCCTGCTCGTAACAAACCCTGGAAATTCATTGATGACCACGGTTTCCTTGCCCATTTTCACTGCCACTTCTTGAATAGTCTTGGCTGTCTCGTCGCTGGTTTCCAATCCCCGGACAATTTCCACAAGTGGCATTTTATGTACCGGATTGAAAAAATGCATGGCGATTGTTTTTTCTGGACGCTTGGCGAATGATGCAATTTCTGTCGGGCTCATTGTCGATGTATTCGTAGCAAAATAGCAATGAGCAGGAGCGAATTGTTCCATGGATTCGAATACCTGTTTTTTGATGGACGTTTCTTCAGGGACAGCCTCGATGATCAAATCGGCAGCACCCGCAGCTACGGACAAGTCACTTTCATAGCTGATATTGCGAAGCGCTTGATCAGCCTGATTGGACGTGACTTTCCCTAGAGACAAGCCTTTCTCAATCGTGCGTTCAATTTCTTTTTTCGCATTCTGCAAAGCTTTTTCTTGAATGTCTACAACAGTAACGGTAAAGCCACCAACTACGCCAACATATGCGATTCCTCTGCCCATCAAGCCGGAACCGATGACTACGATTCGATTAATCAAGTTCTTCTCCTCCTTTTCGGTAAAGAATACGGACAGGGGGTCGGATACCACCTGTCCGTCACTTACATATTTTTTATAACCCGAACGGATTCAATGGACGACTGCCGTAGTAAGATAAGATACTTTTCGTTTCTGTATAAAGGTCCAGTGTCTCGATGCATAATTCCCGTCCGAAACCGGATTGCTTATAACCTCCGAACGGTGTTCCAGGAAATGCGGAAAATGGGCAGTTGACCATCACGATTCCCGCCTGGATTTGATTTGCTACACGTGTCGCACGGGCACCATCTTTTGACCAAACAGCAGAACCTAATCCGAACTCTGTATCGTTTGCCAATCGAATCGCTTCTTTTTCATCCTTAAACTTCATCACAACGACTACGGGTCCGAAGATCTCATCCGTTACGGCTTTCATCGAGTGAGTGACATTTGCAATGATTGTTGGCTCATACCAAAAACCATTTTCATAGCCTTCCGGTTTCACAATTTTTCCGCCAACAAGTATGTCCGCACCATCATTTTTAGCTGATTGAACATAACTATCGATGGTATCAAGCTGACCTTGATCGATGATGGCGCCGACATGAGTACCCTTATCAAATGGATTTCCCAGCTGCAGTTTTTTCGTCTTTTCAACAAATTTATTCATGAATTCATCATAAATGTCTTCATGGACATATAAACGGGAACGTGCTTCACATGATTGACCAGAATTGTAGAAAATCCCGAATAAGGAACCATCGACCGCCGCGTCAATATCTGCATCTTCAAATACAAGACTTGGAGATTTCCCCCCAAGTTCAAGCGTCACTCGTTTCAAAGTCTGGGATGCTTTGCCCATGATGTCTTTGCCGATCGGGGTAGAGCCAGTAAACGCGACTTTATTCACTCGTGGATGTTCTACCAAAAAGTTTCCGATGTCTGCCCCTGATCCCGGAATTACATTTACCACCCCTGCAGGGACTCCGGCTTCAAGGCAAATTTCACCCAGAATGATGGCCGTCAAAGGAGTGAGCGATGCAGGTTTGACAATAACGGAACATCCTACTGCGATAGCGGGAGCGATTTTCCATGCAGCCATCATCAATGGATAATTCCATGGGATGATTTGCGCGCAAACCCCTACCGGCTCTTTCTCCGTATAGTTGTGGAACTGTCCAGGCACTTTGTTTACGGTACCTCGGTGTCCGACGATTGCTCCTGCATAAAACTCGAAATCCTCAATTGCCTGTGACACTTGCCCCTGAGCTGCGTGAAGGGATTTTCCTGTATCAAGAATTTCCAACTCCACAAGTTCATTGAATCTGGCGCGCATAATAGCGGCAATTTTATTCAGTGTCTGGGCACGGCGGCCAACTGGATACAGCTTCCATTTGCCATGGTCAAAAGATTTGCGTGCAGCTTCCACTGCTTTTTCAGCATCTTCTTTTGATGCTTTCGCCACTTCAGCAATAAGTTCCCCGGTCGCCGGATTAAACGTTTGGATCGTTTCACCGGTACTGCTTTTTACTTTTTCGCCATTGATGATTAAATGATAGAAGTCACGTTTCATCGATTCTTGCTCCGTTGCATTTTCTCGAATGGTCGTCATGTGGTTATTCCTCCTATTGTCCTGAAAAAACAGGTTTTCTTTTATCCATAAACGCAGCAACGCCCTCACGGTGATCTTTTGTAAGACCTGCGATTCGTTGTCCTTGTGCCTCGTATTCCAAGTAATCTTCAAAAGATAGTTGTGGAACGACCTTCAAGGATCGTTTGATTAACCCGATTGCTTTTGTCGGCAAAGCGGCTAGACGTCCGGCAAAAACAGTTACGTCTTCTTCCCAGCTTTCCAAAGGGTACAATTTGTTTGCAAGGCCCATTTTCAGCGCATCAGCTGCATTTACTTTTTCTCCCAGTATCGAGAGTTCAACCGCTTTTGTGTGGCCAACAAGCTGCGATAAATAATATAGATTACCGGAATCAGGGATGAGACCAACATGTATGAAAGCATTCAAAAAACTTGCGCGCTCCGATAGGACCCTGAAGTCACAGGCAAGTGCAAGGCTGAAACCAGCCCCAGCTGCAACGCCATTTACTGCTGCGATAATCGGTTTTTCGCATTGTCTAATCTGCTTGATCATGGGACCATAATGGTCACGTAAAACTTGCCCATGATCCATTTTTTCGTCGACTTCGGATAAATCTTGCCCAGAACAAAATGCACGTCCTTCGCCAGTGATAACGATACAGCGGACTTGTTCATCATTCGACGCTTTTTTCACGGCATCTTTCACTTCACGGTTCATTTTGGCAACAAATGCATTCAAGCTGTCTGGCCTGTTTAGAAAGAGCCATGCAATTGTGTCTTTGACCTCATAGCGAATTGTTTCAAACATCCTCCACACTCCTCACTTGCCTCGATAGTCAGGTTTTCTTTTTTCTTTAAAAGCATTCATGCCTTCTTTTTGATCTTGAGTGGAAAACAGCAGATAGAAATTTTTCCGTTCATATTGCATTCCTTCAGATAAGCTGGAATCGACAGCCTTGTTTACCGAGTCCTTGATTAGACGCAGCGAGAGCGGAGGCTGTTTAGCTAGTCGATTCGCAAACTTCAAAGCCTCTTCCATCAATAGTTCCGGGGCAACAATTTTATTGATGACGCCATATTTGAGCGCGTCTTCTGCACTGATCCGTTCACCAGACCAAAGCCATTCCAATGCTTTCGTGCGACCAGCTAGTTTCGTCAAACGCTGTGTCCCGCCTGCACCAGGCATGACGCCAAGTCCTACTTCCGGAAATGAAAACTCAGTTCCACCTGCCGCAATCAAAATGTCGCAACATAAAGCAAGTTCGAATCCTCCACCGAAAACGAACCCTTTAACTGCGCCAATCAATGGCTTCTTAATAAGTGCGAAACGGTCCCAATCGGCAAATTGGTTCAGCAGTTCCAGGCTAATTGGATCGTCGTCCGTCATTTCATCGATGTCTGCACCCGCAGAAAATGCCCGTCCTTTGCCGGCCAAAACAATGATGCGCACTTGGTCGTCCCGGTCAAAATATTCCATCGCTTCGACGAGTTCGCTAACTAGTTTCCGATTCAAGGAATTCAGCTGGCGAGGACGATTCAGCTCGATTATCGCAACGCTACTTTCAATGGATGTTTCGATGAAGTCGAAGGAATTCATCTTGCATCTTCGCCAATCATTAATGTAACTAGGTCACCTGCAAATCCCATTAAATCCTTCCCGGATGCCTTCCCTTCAGCTGAACGCATCCCTTGTTGCAAGGAATCCATATCATCGTAGATCATCTCGCACATGAGGTAGTACTTGCCTTCTCCACCCATTGGGGAACCTGTCATTTTTGATACCTTCATTTCACGCAGTCCTGGAATCTTCGCTGTAAGTGGTCCATGCACGTTGAAATAATGATTATCGAAAGCCTCTTTATTTTCCGGGTGTTTGTATAACGCGATTAATTTAGCCATTCATATCTCCTCATTTCACATAAGTGTTGATACAGGTTTCATTGCTTCAAATACGTTTTTGCAGCTCTTACAGTACAGAATGCTGCGGCATGCTGTAGGGCCAAAGATATTTTCCAACGTCACATAGGTAGAGCCACAGTAGGCACAATCCACATGCCATGTCCCGTCTTCCTTGAAATGTTGGGGAGGCGGGGCAATGCCGAACGCTCGTAGCCCTAGATGTCCTTTTTCTGTAATGCGGTCTGACGTCCAGGGTGGGTGGAAAATGAAATCAACCACTACCTCACCGACTTCCGGGAGTTCTTTTATGGCATGTAATGCGTTTTTTTTAATGATTTCAAGTGCTGGACACCCTAGGAAAGTCGGTAGTAGAGCTACATATACATGGTTTCCCATCGTCGTAACTTCACCGATCATACCTAGATCAAAGATGCTTACCGAGTCAATTTCAGGATCTTTTACATTCCTGAGCATTTCAAGGACGCGTTCAACTGAAACTTCCACAGTTGCAGTCATGTTGAATTCTCCTCTCTGAAACTTAATTACCAGACTGCCGTAGAATCGAGCGAACACACTTCAGAAAGTGTCGCTAACCCTTCATCCAAATCGCTCGTATGATCCCCATTACGTCCATTATTCACAGGACTTTCAGGAATTTCAGGGACTTGCAATTGCAATGTTATAAACAAGGGCTCGATATTCTTTTTCCATCTTTCCTTCAAATCTTCCTCACTGCCAATTAGCCCACTTGTTTCAATCTGCTGTTTCCGATTTCCATAGGAAAATACGTCTCCAAAGTCAATCATGACAAGCTTGTTGGCATCGGCCATTTTCTTTTTAGCCACTTCTGTGGAACTCATTAACTGTTTAAACCAAGTATCCCAGTGCATTTTGTGGTAATAAAGTTCCATTCTTACTTTTACTGCGATTTCTGCTAGGGGCTTGAAGGAACTTTCGCACAAGGAGTCGATTCTCACTTTTTTTGCTTGTGTATAGAAATAATTTCTTGCAACTGCGTATGCCCAATCATAATGTGGCGTTTCCATATAGTATCCTTGACCGTTTACCCTCTCCGTCAAGATGGAGTTTTTTCTTTCGTTAGCAGGCCTGAAATGAGCTAGTTTATCTGCATTTCCCACACCTAAATCTTCCAACAGCTTATAGTACATTGCTGCATGCCCCATGGTATCCTGACTGATTGAAGAAAATGCGATATCAGACTCGATGTGGGGAGCTAGCCCCAGCCATTCAGACCCACGGAACGAATACATGAAGTCGTCATCCGCCAACTGGAATAACAAGCTCTTTAAAGCTTCCGTATAATGAGGGTCCATCACGGCTTCTTCGTTGCTCATTTTCGTTCTCCTCCCCAGGACAGGATTTCTTTTTCATCCAGAATTTCCTGTTCATATTGGCGCCACTTCTTTTTAAGGTAGCCATAACCTTTTGTCGTTCGATAATCCTTGTTGTCAAGACGACCAAGCGTCATTTTCTCATCTGCATTCATCCGTTTGATGTTCTGCCTGTTGACGATCCAAATGTCAGCAACAGGTTCCCGACGCATGAAATTTTCCTGTGCCATGATCAACGCCATTTCTTCGTTAGGGGCCAGTAAGCTGTATTGATGCAAGAAGGCAGAGCTCGGTGTGCGCTTGCTGAAAATTTCATATTCTTGATAGAATGTTTTTTCTTCGCCCATTTGGTATGGCTCCTTTCATTAATTACTGCTTGCGCTAAGTGCATCACGAACCCAGGAATTATATTCATAAGAATGTCGGCGTAAATTTAATCTAGCTTTCGAGCGTGGACCTTGGTTTTTAATGATTTTCTTAAATACATTCCAATCCGGCTGTTCGTAAGACCACAATTTGCTGTCTTGATCGTATTGCAATGTAGAATCGGGAATTTTCAAGCCTAAAGAAATGATGCGGGGAATGTATTTATCAAAAAAGATTTGCCTGAATTCTTCATTTGTTTTGGTACGAATTTTATATTTAATTGTCAAGTCTTGCTTAGATGAACCAGTAGTTTCTTTACTTGCTGGCCCAAAGAACATGAGAAGCGGCTGCCACCATCTATCAAGTGCTTCCTGGACAATGGCCTTTTGCTGATCCGTACCCTCCGCTAAGGCCAAGATGATAGATTCGCCGTGCTGTGCATGGAAAACTTCTTCTGCGCAAATTCGTTGCAGAGCTCTGGCATATGGCCCATATGAAGCCTTGAGCATGTCTGTTTGGGTGATGATTGCAGCTCCATCCACAAGCCATCCAATAATACCTGCATCTGCCCATGTTTTTGTTTCCATGTGGAAGACATTATGAAACTTCAAATCTCCATTGAATAAATCTTGCATCAAGTCGGCACGGTTTTTACCATAGGGTACCAGCAAGTCTTCCGTTACCCGCAGCAACAGTTGACCATGTCCCATTTCATCTTGAACCTTGGCCATAATTCCAAGTTTCCGTTGTAGTGTAGGAGCTTTTGGTACCCATTCTTTTTCAGGCAGTGCCCCCATTATTTCGCTCATTCCATGCATAGAAATCAATTTGATTAAAGTCATCCGGTACTCATCGGGCATCCAATCGTTCGCTTCAATCTTGTCGTTTGCCTCTATACGAAGCATAAATTGTTCCAGTTGTTTAACGTCATTTTTGCTGTTGATATTCGTCATCCGTGTGCCTCCTTTGTCTAAGATATGCGTTGTAAACGCTTTCCATAACGTTGAATAAACGATATTAAGAAACCTTGTTACACTGAAGCGTGTTTTGCGGAAGTTTTGAACTAATTCCATTTCTAGTGCTAATTCGTATCAGTTTCCGGCGTTATCTAAAAATACATACTTGGGTGTGGATTTACTTTATACTTATCTTTACGTCAAAATATCGAGTTTTTGTGACCTACTTAATCTCTCCATATATATTAGTCATCCTAAAAACGTGGTCTCTGGAGTTGATCAGCATATTAGTATTACTTGAAAATTTATATGCTTTGGAAAGCGCTTAATACGTTATATAACACTTTATATACGAATTGTGATAAAACCGTAATATTAATATTAGATTAATAGTGGCGAGAGAATATGTCAATAATTATTTCTGAAAATTCCGAATGAAACGATTTTATTTTGTGACTTGGTACTTTACCACGAAGGAAGTGCCAAATTGCTGCAACATAGCAAATAGGCCGCCAAAAACCCAAAGATTGCGGGTTTAGGCAGCCTAAATAAGTGTTTTATGTGTTTTTAATATCGCTAAGTCAGTACAAACGTATTATTCTTTTAATAGTCATGGATATGCTCAATTTCTATTCCCAATAATAGGATTTTACTGTGTACATTTTTTTGTACTATTTCAGTAAAATGCCCATTTTGATACATGGATAGCATGTTCCCATCTGAAAAGTAAAATTCGTAATATGGTCTTTTTTCTTTTTGTTGCGGAGTTTCGTAATAGACAAACCGATCAAGATCATCCCAAGAGTAGGTTTGTCTTTCCAAAGAAAAAACCTTTCTGAAAGAGATTTCTTCATTGGATAACGTCACATACGGTAAGGAAGAGCTATAAAAAACAATTCCAGATAAAACCATACATATCAAACCACCTACAATCGCATTTTTTTTTAGACTCTGAAAATATACGATTAGGCAAGCAAGTGAAACTAACAGCACTCCTATACCAAACAATAGATAATTTGCACCTGGGGTATAGGTAATCCAAGAACCCAATTGACTATATTTGGTCGCAACAACGGACAATGGCACTAAAAGGATAAAAACTGGTGATACTAACAAAATACAAATTCCAAAGACCATAAAAATATGACGTGGCTCATAGTTCCTATACATCTACCATCCCCCTCAAAATACGAATTACTTATCTATTATCCCGACGACTTTACCTATGTTTAAAATTAAATAGGGAAAGGTTTTTTAGTTCATAGTGTTATTCTATTATTCATATAGACATTCTATAACCTCAGAGTCTTTCAAATTTCATGTAAGTGCTAGAAGTTCCCCCTAATAGTGCCAAAATTGACGACAAAAGAACATTCATCAATAAACAATGAATGTCCCTTTATTTTTGTAATTAACCTAAAAAACTATTCCTTATATCATTAATATCTCCCGAATATCCTCTTCTGTAAGAGTAGACGACTTTTTATCATCAGAATCAATGATTTCCTCAATCAGATACCGCTTTTTCTCTTGCAGTTCATTCATTTTTTCTTCGATTGTCCCACGGGCAACAAGCTTGATTACCTGCACTACATTTTCCTGACCCATTCGATGGGCTCGATCTGCTGCTTGTTGTTCAACTGCAGGATTCCACCAATTGTCATATAAGACAACGGTATCTGCACCTGTCAGGTTAAGGCCAGTACCCCCTGCTTTCAAGGAAATTAGGAATAAATCACGTTCTCCCGAGTTAAATCGGTGACAGATTTCCAGTCGTTCATTAGAAGGTGTTTTCCCATCAAGATAGAAAAATGGCAGTCCTTGAATCGATAATTCCCTAGAGATGAGCTCAAGCATTTTCGTAAACTGGGAGAAAATTAATACTCTTCTTCCTGAACGCTGAGCTTCTTCTACAATCTGCATTAGCATTTCAAATTTCGCTGATTTTCCAATATAGCCTTCCACGAATAAAGAAGGGTGACAACAAATTTGGCGTAAACGAGTCAAACCAGCTAAAATTTTTATACGGTTTTTACGAATCCCCTCTTTGTCCAAATGTTTCAATGTGTCATGACGAAGTTTCGCCAAATAGGCAGCATATAGTTTCTTTTGATCAGGGAGCAACTCCACTGATTCAATCGTTTCAATCTTTTCAGGAAGCTCTGCAAGTACCTCCTCCTTTAATCTACGGAGTAGAAATGGACGGATTCTCCGAGCAATTGTCGCTCTAGACAAGTTACTGAACTCCTTTAACCCCAGGAAGAGTTCGGGAAATACAACGTGGAAAATAGACCATAATTCCTCTAATGTGTTCTCTACAGGTGTACCGGTGAGTGCGAATCGATGGTCTGCCTGTAATTTCTTCACAGCACGTGCAGTTTGAGTATAAGGATTTTTAAATGCTTGTGCTTCATCAAAAAACACAGTGTGAAAGAACTGTTTTTCATACCATGAAATATCTCTGCGTAACAAAGGATAGGAAACAATCAGAACATCCAGATCCGTTAGATCCTTTTGCAGAGTAACGCGTTCTTGTTGATTTCCATCCATCACAATGACCTGTACATCCGGGGCGAATTTAATCAATTCGCTTAGCCAGTTATAAGTTAATGAAGATGGACAAACAATTAGAGCAGGACGTTTTTGTGAGCGGATGGTGGGCAACTCTGACAAAATAAAAGTTATGCTTTGCAAAGTTTTACCCAGTCCCATATCATCCGCTAGAATTCCTCCCAAACCATAGCTTGCAAGTGTTTTCATCCATTTATAGCCATGTTTTTGATAGTCTCTCAATGTCGATTCTAAACTTTTCGGTATTTCGTAATCCACTTGATCAGGATTGCGTATACTTTCCAAGAACTGTAGTAGCGATTCTTCTAATGAAAAGGCATTGTCATCAGCAGAATTAAGTAGCTGAAGACCATTTGCAATCGGTAAATTCAGACCTTTTTCCAAGTCTCCATTTTGAACTGGTCCTGCATTCAAAAAGCGATTGATTTCTTCAAATTCTTTTGTTTCTAACGACAATAAGGATCCAGTTCTTAAACGGAAATATTTTCTTTTTTCCTCTAGAGCCAATAGGACTTCGCGGATTTGTTTATCAGGTATGCCATCCATTTCAAATTTGAATTCCAGCCAATTGGTTCTTTCTTTCATGACCTTTACCCTAATTTGCGGTCGGGCATTTTCTCTGAAAATTCGATTCCTCACAGCGGTCGTAGCATATAGTTGTGTGAGTTTTTGTAATTTAGGAACGATGTAGTACAAAAACTCGTATTCCAACTCTTCGTTATGCAAAAAATAGCCACCGTCAGTTTTAACAAACATACTCTCTTCCATTAGTTGCAGAATTGCGTCTTCTTTCTCCACATCTCTAATTAGCATCGATCCTTTTTTTAGTTCACGACCTTCGAGTGGATTGATAACAAAACCTTCGTAATGAAACTCCAGTCCAGCAAGCAATCGATTTTTCACTCGATCCAAATATAACTTTGCAATTAGTGGAGTTTTCATAAATTGCATGGAAATTTCATCAGAGATTTGTACGTCGCCTAATTTCCTCAAACCTGGAACCACCTTTTCCAAGAATAATTCAATTTGATCTTGAGGAATTGAAATTTCACTCGTTTCAGATGCATGTAGCATTTGTATTAGCTCAGTAAGACGGTTACAATCCTCACTTTTTAGTTGAATAAGTCGACCATCAGTTAGCACGGTAGAATACGCATCTAATAGGATCATTTGTTTCAACCCATCGATTCTGAGTTGATAATTCTCGTTTGTGGCTTTATTAAATGAAAAATATAGCGATGGTGGACCATTTGATATCCGAAAATCGGCATACTTATTTGCTTCAACCTCCAACCTGACATTTTGTGCTTTCTCAAGTTTCGGATAAAATCTGCTCCAAGAAGTTGGCGGAATTAGTAGTAGGTGTTTGCTGCTCACATAATCAGATTCATTTACTAAACTTTCCTTGTACAATTTTTCGTCTTGAACGATATGAATGAGTTGCTCAAAAACAGTAGCTGTTTCATGTTGAAAGCAGTGAAGTTTAGGATCGTATGTAAAGCTTAACGACAGCAAGCTAGGCATACCAGCATGCACTTTCTTCAATAAGTCGTGGATATTCGAAACGAACGTCTGACCGATTTTCACTTCGATCCCTAACATATGCTGTCCCTTACCGATCTTGACTGCTTTACACGTAAACTCGGCGTCTAGCACCAGTCTCTTTTCAAAGTGAAGCTGTTTTCTGGATTTAGTCGGTTGATTTTGAAATAGGGACAATACATCCTCTGAAAGTGTTTGATTTGTTGACAACTGGGCGTGTCCTACGTTGGGATTCATAGGTGTTGTTCCTAGGCTCTGGTAATCATTTATCGCTAATAGGACGGCTGCAATATGTTGACATTCTTTTTGGAAAGAAACAAGTTTTGGGCAGCTACAAGTGGATTGGAATTTTCCATTTGCAGATTTCTCTATTGCAACGATAAAATCTTCCATGCCTGACACGGTAGCTTCACATCGTTCGGATCCGTAACTCTGTATAGACACTTTATTCGAACGATAAAAAGAGTCTCCTTTTTTGAAGGAGACTGTACCACATACTTCTTTAATGATTTTTTGATTTAATTTTATATCCAAGTATTTTGCTCCTTCAATAGGAATTAATTAGTATCAAGGCGGGTTTAGGCTAATTAATAAAAAGATCGATTGTCTTTTATTTGTACATTGCATGAGTTTTTAATAACTAAGCAAAAATCTATTATCGCAATTGTACCATAATGGTGGTATATTTCTAATTGGTCAATTCGACAAATTATGCAGAGTATCAATCTATTTAATTATTATTCTTTATTCAAAAACTTCAAAATGTATTGAAGATAAGTACGCACACTGGTTATTCTTTCTACTAATGATTGTTCAACAGTATGTAAAAAGAGGTCTCCAGCTTCGGTTCCTTTTAAATAACGAACCGTTCTTCGTTCATCTCGCCATTGGCCAATGAGCAAATTACTTTCTTCCATTTCACGAGCCAATTGATATAAATAGCCATTAGAAGGTGTCCATCCGAATAAATCATTGAGTTGTTCTCCCACTTCTGCCATATAAAAAGTGGAGCGTTTTAAACTCATCTTTAGAGCCATATATCGAACGACATCTTTAACGGATAGAAGTTTCGCCAAATAAGGTCGAAAATCCGAATGGAGAGGTAATATCGGGCTTTCAGGTTTTTTTCCGTTATGTGATAAATGATGATGCATACGATCAATTACTGCCGCCACTTCATTAAAACGCTTAAAGTAATTGTCCTGGTAGTTGTGCAGCCGCATCAATCCTGAATCATTAATTGAATAAACTTTCTTTCCGTCGCTCACGATCGAAGTTAAGTGCCCATTCGTTTCTAATTGTTTGGCCACCCTAGCAACATATTCATAACCTACTTTTCGACCAGGAAAAGTTTCAACAAATTGTTGATAAACATCTCGAGGATATGTTGGATTAGTTGATACTAGATGTAACCAATATAATGCTAGTGTATCCTTCACACTAAAACCAACGCTTTCTTGGAAAGAAGGTATTTTCATCAAACCACTCCTTTTTCTGTTAATTATACACCTCGATAGTCCACTTGTAAAAATCATATGTATTCCCATTGTCCATTCTTTTATCAGGTTCTCCCCTTCCCTGCTTTCATTTTGTGGCTTCCAAAGTAAAGAAAGTCTTTTTTAATGAAATTTAACGTTATAAACTTTTGTTCGTATGTAATATTAGTGTTTTTTTGATATGAATAAAGTGCGAGTGGTCCATGTATATGGACTATCGAGGTGTATGAATTTTGCATTTATTAAAAATATGTACAAAAACTGCTTACATAGTCTGTAAACAGTTTTCTACTATTATTCAAATTTAATGCAAGATTTTGTTTCCCGTTTTTCGTCTTCTTAAAGTTCGTGTTCTTTTTAACGAATTGGATATTCATAGTATGGTTCATTCTGTTGAGTATCTTCAAACCACCTCATTTCGATGAAATGAAATCCTATATTTTCTAGTATTTTCGTGGATCCGAGATTAAGAGGATCTGCTGATGCGTTTAGTGTTTTTACAAGATGATGTTGTTTTGCAATGTCAATGCACGCTTTAGCTGCTTCGGTTGCGAATCCTTTTCCCCAGCTTAATTTTGAAAAATGATAGATTAACTCGACTTTATCTATTGAAGCATTTACATTAAATCCAGCTGCTCCAATGACTTTTCCAAAACTTTTATCAGTTACTGCGTAAACTGAAAGTCCTTTTTCTCGATAGCATTTTTCATAGCCTTGAAGAACTTTTGGTAATAATTCATGAGGAGTGGCCCCTCCCGAATGTTCCATTACCTCAGCATCTCCCCAAAACTGTTTTGCCGCATCGAGATCTTGTTGTTGGAACACCTTTAAACATAATCTATTTGTTTCGTAAACAACCTCCATTGGAAATCACCCTTTTTCTTATTATTTTTTGTTAAAACAATTTCAATAGGATCTATGTAAAGTATTGCTGTTTTTCCCCAATAATAAATAAAGTTGCTGCTTTTGAATTTGACATCACCCGTCATCTTATCAAATAGAGACTCCTTCTGTGAAGAAACCACATATGACGACACGCTCAACTATTAAACCACTTTTCATTTCAAGCCTTCTTTCCTGTTCCTTAGAACTATATATGTTCGAATTCTAAACAAGAGTCTCCAGTTTTAATGAACTTAATAATATGAAAATCTTGCCCACATTATTTCAAATTATATTACGTTGAAAATCTTCAATTCAAAAAAACTAACCCAATGACCGACATTATGGTCGTTGGATTAGTCTAGTTGAAAATAAAATTGGACTGCTAATTAATTATATTTTCTTTTCGAGTTTTACTTTATTTTGTTTTTCTTCTAATTCAAATTCTTCCGTCACTTCATCTACAACTTCTTTTGTAGAGTTTTTAAATTCTTTTAATGTCTGTCCAACTGCTCGACCTAATTGTGGTAATTTCGCTGGTCCGAAGACAATTAAAGCGATAATTAGTATTAAGATTAAACCTGGTACACCGATGTTTGGCATGGATTTTCCTCCTAGTGTGTAACTTTTTTTGATAGCAAAATTATCATTTTGCATATGTCTTCTGTGCTGTTTCAATTATTGGAAATATAACTACTAGTCTCTGTACAGCTATTCTTTTATCTCTGTTACAGTCAATCTTACTTTCCTTTTTACTGACCAACTGGAAATCAAAATGCTAATTTCAAATAACAGTAATAAAGGAATAATAATGAGGAAATCAGAGATGAAATCAGGTGGGGAAATTAAAACACCAACAACTACTAGAATGAAATAGGCAACTTTTCGCATTTTCCTTAATGAAGTTGGTGTTACAATACCTAGTTTTGTTAAGAACAGTATGATTACAGGCATTTCAAACACAATTCCAACCGGAATGATCAAGTTAAACATAAACGTAAAGTACTGTTTCATGCCATATGTTTCGATGGCACCAATAGATTGGTTTATAGTAGACATGAAATCCAACATTATTGGAAACAGGATAAAATAACTAAAACTTACACCTAGCATAAATAACAAGAAAGAAACTGGGATATATATGAATGTTCCTTTAGATTCCTTCTCCGACAACCCTGGCTTTACAAATAACCAAGTTTGATGAAGCAACACTGGAAGTGTAATGAGAATTGCAATAATTAGAGCACACTTGAAATAAATCATTAATCCATCCGTAAAGCCAAATACATTCCACTCGACATGGATTGCTGTAGGTTGTGCTTTTAAGATGTTTAATATCCTAGTTGCCAAACTAAAGCCAATTCCAAGCGACAACAAAAATGTGATTACAACGATGATTAGTCGTTTCCTTAACTCCGTGAGATGTTCAACAAGAGTAAATTCTTGATCCATATATTTTTACCACCTACTTATTAGAAAAAAGTATACTGTTTAGGAAATGGCCATTCCCCTTACATGTTTTTTGAACTAGTTGGCTTGTCCAATAATAATTCCTAATTACTAAAACCAATAAAAAATTGATTGACGTCTCAGCACAATTGTTATTATACTCTTCATTATTGATTTGTAAATCATATAATTTAAGTTATCATTAAAAATAAAAGAATGGTGAGATGAAATGAAACAATATAACGTTGAAGAACTACATATGCTAAATCAATTACTGTTAGGAATCTTTTTAGTAGCTGATTTCTCTTTTTATTTGTTGCTAAGCACCTCGGTATTTCCATGGTATTCATTAATTGGTGCTGCGATAGGCCTTGTGATTATTGTATTCTCTTGGTCTGGAGCCAAATATTATCTATTCAATTCAACTATATTAATCTGTGCTCTATTATTTTCATTAGCTTATAACTGGAGTGCAATTTTTAATCTTCATTAATTTATTCTCAAGTTCAATTTAAAAAGAAAGACTTTTCATTAATCTTGAAAAGTCTTTCTTTTATATTATACATAACCATAAAGTTATGAGTACATGAGTGAATTGGTATTATAATTAATAATTCCTTAGTAGTATAATTTTGATTTGTGATTGCAGATTAAATAGATTAATAAATATAGAAAATAAGAAGTACTAGCTATAACGCTTTAATGTTTTTAATCCGTATATAGTTTCAAATCGTGTCTCTTTACTATAATTTGGAGGTTTTTGGATGTCGAACAATGAGAAAAATCAAAACGGAAATAAAGGATTTACTAGACGTACCTTTTTAAAAAACTCCGGTATGACAGTTGGAGGGGTAGTGTTAGGTGGAGCAATTGGCAGCCTATTCGGAGGGAAATCTGAAACACCTCAGAGTACTTCACACAATATGGCACCAGCATTGTCTGTCAACCCTTCGGAAGCATTAATGTTCTTTACTCCAGATCAATACCGCCTGACTCAAGCAGCTGCTGACCGAATTTATCCCACTGATGAAAATGGTCCTGGAGCTATGGAGTTGAATGCAGCGATCTATATTGATCACCAACTGGCAAGTCCATGGGGATTCAATGTGAAAGAGTATATGTCTGCTCCATTTTACAAAGCGGAAGAAACCCAAGGAAGTCAAGTTCGTATTTTACGCAAAGACCTGTTCCTATTGGGATTAAGTGCTTTGGACGCATACAGCAACAACAAATATAAAATGAAATTCAGTGAACTTACAACAGAGGAACAGGATCTGGTGTTAACAGATTTCAGTGAAGGCATAGCACCTGATATCTCCACAGTATCATCAAAAATTTTCTTCAATCTATTACGTACGTTAACCATAGAAGGTGTTTATGCAGATCCACTTTATGGCGGGAATAAAGACATGATTGGTTGGTCGATGCGTAAATATCCTGGTTCCCGAATGAACTATGTAGAAGAAATTCAAGATCAAAAATTCGTAAAATTAGAACCTCAGGGCCTAAACAGCCACATGGGTCATTAATTAAAGGAAGAAGGATTGGCAAATATGGCTACAAAATTACCTAAAGTACCCGTTGTCATCGTAGGAATGGGATGGGCAGGCGGAATTGTCGCTTCCGAGTTAACTAAAGCAGGCATACAAGTTGTTGGACTGGAACGTGGAAAAGATAGAAAAACTAGCGACTATGCAATGGGCCATGACGAATTGCGTTACCAACACCGTGAAGAGCTAATGCAAGATTTGTCTAAGGAGACCATAACTCATCGAAATAACGAAAAAATGCGTGCCCTTCCAATGCGCGACTACGGGACTTTTATCGTTGGAGACGGAGTCGGCGGAGCAGGAAGTCACTGGAACGGACAAACTTACCGTTTCCTCCCTTACGACTTTGAAATCAAAACTTTAACGGACAAAAAATACGGTCCAAACAAACTTAAGCCTGAATACACCATTCAGGATTGGGGTCTAACGTATGATCAAATGGAACCCTATTACGATACTTTTGAAAAAATGGCCGGGATTTCTGGTGAAACTGTAGAACTTTATGGAAAGCGCACGAATCCGTATCCAACTGGTCCTATGCTAAAAACACCGATATTGACAATATTTGAAAGTGCAACAAAAGAACTTGGCTACACCCCATACATGATCCCATCTGGTAACCTTTCTGAAGCTTATGAGAATCCAGATGGAATTTCACGTGCGGCATGTCAGTATTGTGCATTCTGTGAGAATTTCGGTTGTGAATACGGAGCAAAAGCGGATCCCGCAGTAACTGTTATACCTGTAGCACAACAAACAGGAAACCTTGAGCTTCGGACACATTCAAATGTAATCCGCATTTTAAAAGACGGCTCGAAAGTGACTGGCGTTTTATACGTGGATACGATTACGGGTGAAGAGTTTGAACAACCTGCGGAAGTAGTCGTTGTTGCAAGTTATGTTTTCAACAATGCCCGTCTATTGCTTAACTCGAAAATTGGTAAACCATATAACTCCGCAGATGGAACAGGCGTAATCGGTAAAAACTATTGCTATCAAGTAAGTTCAGCATCCTCAATGATGTTCTTTGAAGATAAAGAATTCAACTTGTATGGCGGAGCTGGCGCATTAGGCATAGAAATCCCTGAATTCGTTGGTGATAATTTTGATCATTCAAATGTGAACTTTATTCACGGTGCCGGCATTCGTGTGACTCAATATGGTAACCGACCGATTGCTAACAATGTAGTTCCAAAAGGCACTCCTTCTTGGGGGGCTGAGTTCAAAAAAGCATCAATTAAATATTCTAATAGCTTTTTCCCAGTTAAATCTCAAGGGGCTAGTATGCCATACCGATACAACTACCTAGACTTGGATCCTATTTATAAAGATGCATACGGTATGCCATTACTTCGTATGACATTCGATTACACAGAACAGGACCGTGAGCTTGTGAAGTATATGGCAAACGTGACGAAAGAAGTTGCAGAAAAAATTGGTGCCGATATCATTGATACAAACGCAGAACAAGGCGATTTCAATGTAAATAAAGACACCAATACCCATAACACAGGTGGTGTCATTATGGGTGCAGATCCTGAAACATCAGCGGTTAATACCTACTTACAAATGTGGGATGCTGAGAATGTTTTTGTTGTAGGTGCATCTGCATTTCCACATAACAGCTCATTCAATCCTACGGGTACATTAGGTGCTCTCTCGTACCGTGCATCCGAAGGCATTAAAACTTACCTAAAACAAGGCGGTTCACTTGTTTAATCGACACTAACTGTCCACCGTTGTTGCCAATACCTCGTATCTTGAGGAATTGGCAACTTTTTTATTGTTTATGTTACTCGAAACAATTTTAGATATTTAAAATGTATTCTATAGCGTTCTTCGTGTAACATTATAGTGGAATGATGTAGAGTAGTTCGGGTTACTAATAATGGAGGTTAGTCATATGGATCTATTACAATTAAAATACTTTCAAGAAGTAGCTAAACATCAACATTTAACTAAAGCTGCACAAGAACTAAAAGTTTCTCAACCGGCATTAAGTAAAATGATATCCAAATTAGAACAAAGTCTTGGCTATCAATTATTTGATCGAACTGGCAGACAAATACGCTTAAATAGATTCGGAAAAGCCTATATACAAACAGTGGAAAATGTATTTTTGGAATTAAAAAAAGGTGAAAAAGAATTAGCCTTCTTAGCAGAAAAACAAAGTGAACTTATTTCAGTTGCAGTTACAATTCCACTTATATTACCCGAACTATTTGGTGGTTTTTTGGAAAAAAATCCAAAGACCAGGTTCCGTCAATACCATGCTTTTTCCGAGAAAATGAAAAGCCAACTCGAAACAGGTGTAATAGATATCGGTATTTCAACCGTACCACTCGAGGGTGAGGATATTGAGTGGTATCCGGTTTTTCAGGAAGAAATATTACTAGCAGTCCCACTTTCCCATCCTCTATCTCAGAATAAAAGAATCTATTTAAAAGATGTGGAAAATGATCCGTTCATCGTTATGCCCGAGGGGTATGGTTTTAGAGACATGACTGAAACTTTTTGTGCAAGTGCTGGTTTTTATCCCAATTTTGCATTTGAAGGTGATGAAACGGGCATTACATTTGAACTGGTCGAAAAGGGTTTGGGTGTTGCTTTTAGTCCGACTATAATAAAAAACCAACGAGTTGCTTCGTTAAGTATTGCTGAACTTCATATTATTGAGCCTCCATGTTTTCGATCTGTAGGACTTGTATGGCAGAAAAACCGTGTACAGACAAAGGTTGTACAGGAATTTATTGCATTTACCATTGAATACCTTAAACAACGAGAGAATCGTTTTTTAGTGAATGATATCCCTTCACCCCTTATAAAATAGGAACCCACATTACTCAAAAAGACTTGAGTAATGTGGTCCCTAGATAAAGGCTATCGTGGGATTCCGCTCTTCACCAGAATATTTTGTAACAAATCTTTAGGTCGAGTCGATTTATACCATTGAAAACACAGAATAAAAATTACAGCAAGTTCAATCGCATCTCCACCATAATACATGATGATACCCCCTGTTTCTGATTGGGCTTTAGTCACCCCATTAGGTGGATGAGCATATATATACTTCGATAAGATTCCATGGCCCGCTACAGCAATCAACAATACAATGGAACGGTATACGAAACTCTTTCTATGGGAGGATGGATCGATATAAATGACAGATATCGTAAAGAGATATCCAGCAAGAAATACATGTACATGTACCAGTAGATGAATAAACATATCCTGCTGCATTAACATATAGATATCGGTCGTATAAATGATCCAAAGCCCACCTACATTAAGTATGGTAGTGAAAATGGGATTTGTTAAGATTCCTGTTAGCCGACTTCTAAGCAAAAAAGAAAGTCGACGTGCATGTTTCACTTTTAATGTTCGTAAGACAAGCGTCATCGGTGCTGAAACAACCATAAGAAGTGGCGCAAGCATGCCTAGGAGTAAATGGCTAATCATATGTAAAATGAAATTCATATGTGCTTGTTCTGCCAACGGACCAATGACTGCGACTGATGCACATAGAATCCCCGTAATCCAGAAAATTGTTCGTTGTAATGGCCATTTTTTCTTATAGCGGCGAGAGGTCATAGCAACCGCGACTATATACCATACCAATACTAGAATCAGCAAGACTACAAAAAGAGTTTGTGTAATGAACATGGAAGTTTCATGACTGTGGGCACCCATATTAACTCCCCTCACCCATTTTCCTAGTACGATCATGTACAACAAGGATGTATGCAACAACGATCATCGCGAGAGCTGTAATATTCCATATAGCATCATACATTGTAAGATCCACATTGTAGCGAATTTGATGTAAACGCATCAACTTATGTTGTATAGTCCCATCGTATAATTGGAATGTACCCGCTCCTAAAAATATTCCACCTATCCACCGTCTGAGCCAAAATGCATGTCGACGGTGAAGATCGGCTAACATGAAAGATGATCCAATCGTAGCGAACCAACTCAGTGCATGGAATAAACCATCAGATACCAGACCGATATCTGTCGTGGACTTGTCGTAAAAATGGTGCCAATGCAGCAATTGATGGAAAACGGTTTCATCTATAAAGGCGACAAAGCCAAGTCCGAATAAAAAACCACCCCAAAGATTTCGGCTTGAATAAGCAAATCGATTTGCATGACGCTGCTGGCTTTTCTCCTCAGTGGTCATAGAAGATTCTCCCTTGTTCACATATCGTATTTTCCCCAGTTTTACCACTGGGGAAATAAGTTAAACAAAATATCTAAATGAATGTATCGCTCGCCCTTTACTGGTCATACTATTATTACGATGTTAATTTTCCATTCCGAAGTAGCTCAGTGGTAGAGCAATCGGCTGTTAACCGATTGGTCGTAGGTTCGAGTCCTACCTCCGGAGTTGCAACACAAAATAAGAGCGAATTCCTTCATGTAAAAGGAGTTCGCTCTTATTTATATTTTTAAGAATCCCAAGAACAAGTTTCATTTGGATGAGTTATTACTATTCTTGTTCTCTTCAAGTAGAGCCATGATGATGTCATTCAACTCAAACCTGTGGTTATTCAGCATAGCAATGTATCTTTTTATTCAAAATACTTTATGTCAAACTTGAAATACATGTTACACTAAAAATAGAATCTAGTTTAATGCACGCACAAAACTTATACAGGGAGTGAAGAAGATGGCACTTGGGATTTATCTTAATTTTAATGGAAATTGTCGTGAAGTAATTGAATACTATGCACACGTTTTCGGAGAAGAAACACCAGAAATCACGGCATTTGGAGATGCTCCTCCTAATCCAGATTACGTTCTACCCGAAGAAGCAAAAAACCGGGTAATGCATGCACGACTGAACATTAATGGGAGTACTGTTATGTTTTCAGATGTTTTCCCTGGAATGCCTTATGTTGTAGGGAATAACATTAGCTTGGCTTATGTTAGTGAGAATTTAGGAGATATGACATCCATATTCGATAAACTTAAAAAAGATGGAAAAGTTGGAATGGAGCTGCAAGAAACTTTTTGGAGCAAGAGCTATGGCAGTTTAACCGATAAGTTCGGAATTGAGTGGCAGTTTAACTATGGCAGTATGTAAAACTGTAAATTAAAATGAAGGATATAGTACTTTTCTTTTGATAGAAAAGTATCTATATCCTTTTTTATCTTCGTTGACGATGAGATCTAGGTGTATTTCTAAACCCATTTTGATAACATTCATCGCAAATTGGAAACCGCGAATCATCAGGTAGGTTTTTCCCACATCGCTTACACTTTTTCTGATAGTGCACTACTTCATCTTTCAATTGATCGTGAACGCCGTTACTTATCTCTTCTCTAACACGCTCCCAATATAATGCTTCTGTTCTTCTGTTCATGCGGTATAAAAATAATAAGTGAAGTCCTATTGCTTTATACGAGAGCTCTAGATCCTCAAGAGTTTTTGTTACAATAACGGGTTCGGGTAGTTCTTGACTGTTTGCAATGGCCTTTATCGTTTTAAACCACTGATGTACGAGCCCTTGCTCTTTCCCTGAGAATGGTAAATGGAGAAAACCATATAAATCCATTAGCGAGAAACGCAATTCGATCTCAGTATCCCGAATTAACTCATAAAGCTCACGTTCCTGTGAAAGAGTAGATTTTTTCGTGCCTTTAGGTGGTTCAAATTGATCCCACATTTCAAAAAACAATCCCATATCTCGATAATATTTCTGAAAGCGTTCAAATATTGAAGAAGTAGGAGCAATTGCAAAGATTTGAACTGGTTCATCTACTTGTTCAAGCAATCTGTGCATGGCATTTATATCAGAAGCAAATGCCACTTTTCCTACGTCGTAGATTCCTTTTCTACCCGCCCTACCGGCAATTTGCTTCACTTCTTGAGATGTTAGTCTCCTTCTGCGCGTTCCATCAAACTTTTCATTCTCAAGCAAGACGATACGTTGGATTGGTAGATTTAATCCCATCCCTATGGCGTCTGTAGAAACGACCACTGAGGTTTCCCCACGATTGAAAAGTTGGATTTGTCTCTTCCTGTTCTCGGGTGGCATGCTTCCATAAATGATGCTGACTCTGTGCCCATTCCGTTGCAACAGAGAAGCTGTCTCAAGAACTTTTCTACGGGAAAAACAGACAATAGCATCGCCTTTTCTCGTTTGTTTGAGATTGAATTCATTTGGCTCTACTACTAAAGGGATATCGCGGCTATATTCGTGTAACTCAATATCGGCTTCATCCAACAGATCAAATAACATGGTTTTAATATTTCTGCTCCCGATGATGTGCACTTCATTGGCATTTGCCTTCATGATCGCTTGAAACCAGGAAAAACCGCGATCTTTGTCCGCAATCATTTGTGCCTCATCAATGACAATTACATCATAAAAGTCTCGCTCATGGAACATCTCGACAGTAGAAGAAAAATGTGTAGCACCCTCCACTACTTTTTCTTCTTCCCCTGTCTTTAATGTACATGGAATACCGTCTTCATTTAGCCGATCATAAATTTCAAGAGCGAGAAGTCGCAGTGGCGCAAGATATAAGCCACTTTCGGCCACTTTCATTTTTTGAAGTGCTTGATATGTCTTTCCAGAATTGGTCTCCCCTATATGCAAGACATATTTCATACTTTTTCCCAATGTAGGAGTAAAGGCTTTGCCAAAAATGTCATCGATGATTCTTTCCTGTTCTGCCCGTAATCTAGCAAGTTCCGCTAGTTCTTCTTCCTTTCTTCGTTGTCTTTCTTCGACATCTTTTTCGAAGATTTCTACATGCAGATCTTGATCAAAAGGAATTTCCGCTAGTTTAAGTAAATCACATAGAAATTCTTCTTGCAGTTCTTCAAAAAAGGTTTCAGATAACTCTGCCAACTCTTCACGAACCAACTTTTTAAGGAAACCTACTTTAAGGTGTTCACCATAAGCTTTTAAAAAAGCTTGTTGCAATTTATAGGATAGTTGTTCAATCACTTTTGAAGGAGCAAAATCTGAAATGAATTCTGTTACAATTCTTTCATATCGGTAGTAATAGGTTTCGTACTCATAATGTCTTCTTCCCCAATCAAAAATGGAATGAATATTACCAGTAAGTTCATCGAGGAAATCATTCACCATAACATACTCTAAATGATTAAAATTCCCAATGATTTCAAGACGTTCTTCAATCATATAAGGCTCCATATTTTTGTACTTCGGCTTGGTTTGAAGGTCATCTGTTAACTGTATAGCCGCATGATGTCGAAGATGAACATATAATAAAAGAGAGTGCTTTTCGAAGAAATTGTCCGACTTCTCCTTTAGCACTGATTGAATGTTCCATCGTTCCTCGGAATTTTTTTGCTCTTCTTGAAACTTAGAGAAAGATCCTCTTGCCTTTATATATCTCTGCTCCCAATCAAGCGAGTTTTCATTATGTGTTTGTATGAGCCATTCTCGAACATTGAATGGCTCAAAGTTCTTCATTTCGTTCCGGAATAATTTACTAATTTGTTTTTGATCTACGCCTGAAGTCATGTATCCTTTTTCATTCAAGAACATCTTTTTTTCTTTTTTAGGTACATCATTCGATGCTTTATTTACCCATAAATCTGTCCATATTTGTTCTATATACGTTTTTTTCTCAGTAAGGTATGTCTCAAAATCGGGCAATTTTTCTTGAGTTTCCATAAATCGATCCATATTTTGAAAAATCTTTTGTTTAGTTTGCTCTATTGCGATTGGGTATATATCTAGTAATTTTCTCATTGCCATCCCCTTTCACAGAAAATGATTATGTTCGTATTTTCTTCCACTTAGTATTTACCAAAAAACTTATTTAAATTAGACACTCCACGGGGATAATTTGGCATTATCCAAAAGATTAATCCCGATTATAACACACATACGTTCTATTACGTTTTCATGCATGTAAAAAGGCTCATCCCGTTTGCTGGAATGAGCCTTTTTGTAATGAATTACTCTTGTAAATCTTCGATCGATGTAATGTCCATATATTGAGGAACAACTAAACCGATTTTAACACCTGTCATATTAATTCCCAGTTCTTCAAATTTACCATCAAACTTTTCTGCATACGTTGCGTGTGTTAGTGGCAACCACGCAGCAAGAGATGCATCTGCACTACCGTCTGCTACTGCTGTCCATAGTGGACCAGCTTCAACTTGTGTTAACGTAACATCATAACCCATATCAGCTAAAACAATTTTCATGACATTGTGGCTTGCAATTTCACTATCCCATGCAACATATGCAAGTTTAATTTCATCGCCATCCACTTTTTCTACACCATTTGTCCATGCTGCTACTTTATCTTCATTTGCATCAACCCAGTTTTGTGCAGCCACTTCTTCTTTTTCACCTTGTTGAATGGCAATCATAACTTCACCCATATCTTCTTGCGACCAATTGAATTGAGACAGGATTTGATGAGCTTCTGGTAAATCTTCTTTCAATCCATTTCTTGCGATTGTACGGATTTCTTCTTCTCCACCAAATACACCTTTAGGATCTTCAAGATATTTTAGATCATATTCTGCGAACTTCCAGTGCGGCGTCCACCCTGTAACGATGATTGGTTCTTCTTTATCATATGCTTTTTTCAAAGCGGCAGTCATTGCTGCACTTGATCCAGAAACAAGGTCCCAATCTTTCAATTCATAATCTTCGATTGCTTTAGCAGATGCTTCCATAATTCCTGCACCTGGATCAATACCAGTGATTTTATAATCGAGTGATTCCCCAACCGATTTTGATTCTGTGGATGCATCATCTTCATTCCCGCATGCTGCCAGACCAAAAGTTAGTAGTGCGATTGCACCAAGTCCTGTTAATTTTTTTGTAAATGTCATGTTAATTTTCCCCCTTTTTTATTCTTTCCTGCATGTTGCGTAATTCGATCCAAAATAATCGCTACAATCACGATGGATAAACCGGTTTCAAATCCTTCCCCGGTTTTCAACTGTGTTACCGAACGATAAACCTCTTCGCCCAGCCCTGGTGCACCAACCATCGATGCAATAACAACCATGGAAAGTGAAAGCATAATACTTTGGTTCACTCCAGCCATAATTGTCGGTTTGGCAAGTGGAATCTGAATTTTACTCAGTCTTTGCCATGATGTTGACCCAAACGCTTCTGTTGCTTCAATTAAATCATTTGGAACTTGTTGAATGCCTAGCATCGTTAAACGAATAGTTGGTGGCATGGCAAATATGACAGAAGCGACAACTCCAGGCACAACTCCGATATTGAAAAAGAAAATTGCAGGCAACAAGTAAACGAACGCAGGCATTGTCTGCATCAAATCCAAAATTGGATTAACAATTTTCCGAACACCTGACTTCTGTGAACTCCAAATACCTATTGGTATCCCGATTGCAATTGCAAAAAATACTGACGTTAATACGAGAGCTAACATTTGCAACATTGGGTACCAATAACCTAAATAATCGATGAACAATAAACCAATTAATGAGAACAACGCAATTTTCCTTGTCGATATAGCCCAAGCAAGCAATGCGAAGAGGACGGCAAGCAATATTGATGGAACCATATCAAGAAGATCAACGGAGCCCTCAACAATTCCTTCTAGTAATTCTGCAATTCCATCGAATAAAGTACCAAAAGTTGTTACGAGCCAATCTATTCCTCTGTCAATCCACTCTGCAAACGGAAGACGCGGTATAAGCTGATCCATATTAAATCACCTCCGTAGACGTTTGGTTCATGGAATCAATTGTTCCATCACTATTAATAAACTGATTGTCACCAGATAAAGCACCAATCAGTGCACCACGTATGATTATGCCTTGTAACTTTTGATCTTCGCTTATGACTGCTACAGGTACTACAGCCGTTGATACAATATCAAATAACTCAGTTAACACGGTGTCTGGCGACACCATCGGCAGATTTGTAGTAAGGACTTTTTCTAGCGATTGATCTGATTCAGTAGCTTGCAATGCATCTTGAGCCGTTACAGCTCCTAATAGACGGTTGCTCTTATCTACTACGTATATTGATGAAATCCCAAGTTGTTTCATGAGACGAAGTGCAACACGTGGACCACGATCGATCTTTACTGTATCCGCTTTTTTCATGATATGGCCAGCTGTTAAAACTTTTGATAAGTCGACATCTTCAACGAATCGTTCAACATATTCGTTTGACGGACTCATCAATATTTCTTCAGGTGTACCAATTTGGACTATTTCTCCATCTTTCATTAAAGCGATACGGTCACCAATGCGAAGAGCCTCATCCAGATCATGGGTAATGAATATAATCGTTTTCCCCATGTCGTTATGAAGTTGTAGCAATTCGTTTTGCATATCTTTTCGAATAAGGGGATCTAATGCACTAAATGCTTCATCCATCAGTAAAATATCTGGATCATTTGCAAGAGCCCTTGCGAGTCCGACACGTTGTTGCATCCCACCACTTAATTGACTCGGATACTGTTCTTCATAACCAGCCAGACCTACGAGCTTCAAAGATTCTTGTGCTTTTGCCGAACGGTCATTTCTCGGAACCCCTTGTATTTCCAACCCATACTCTGTATTTTCGATAATGGTTTTATGAGGAAATAATGCGAAGTTTTGAAATACCATTCCAATTTTTTTACGTCTAACTTCACGAAGTTGTTCTTTGCTCATTTGTACAATATCTTCCCCATCGAGAAGAATTCGTCCTAATGTCGGCTCTATCAATCTATTTAACAATCTAACCAGCGTTGACTTACCACTACCAGACAGTCCCATTATGACAAATATTTCACCTTCATAAACATCGAATGTTGCATTATTCACACCAACAGTTGCACCTGTTGCTTTCAAAATATCTTTCTTGGACATACTTTCCTTCAGCAATTGTGCTGCTCTTTTACTATTTTTGCCGAATATTTTCGTAGCATCAATTACTTCGATCTTCTTCTTATTTATTTCTTCATTCATACTTACACTCCTTACGATTCACTACCTGACACCTTACTAGTATAAATGTAATCTTTTTGTAATACAACAGTTAATACAATTTTAATTGTTTGTACAGAAAAAACTGTACAAACATGCAAGGTAATAAATTGCATTTTCGTGTTGGATATAATACTCTTATAGAAAATAGTTGAATTAGCTGAGTAGAGCCATTACAGTGGAGGGAATACGTACATGCAAGAAAATGAAAGACATGAAAAAGCCCGAGAGCGGATTATTGAAACAATTGCCCAAAATATACATCTTTTTGGTTTATCACCTTCTACAGGTAGACAGTACGGTATGATGTATTTTCAAAATGAGCCATCAACACTTGATGATATGACCGAAAAACTAGGGATGAGCAAAACTAGCATGAGTACTTCTGTTAGAGCGTTATCCGATTTAAAACTGGTTGAGCGTGTATGGAAAAAAGGCGTAAGAAAAGATTTATACCATACAACTGAAGATTGGTATCAAAGTTTTATTGATCTTTTTTCAATTAAGTGGCGGAGATCTGTTTCACTGTATACCGTGTCCATCAAGAAATCATTAGCTGAACTCGAAGTGCTCGCAAAAGAGCCTACGATTAGTAATGAATTAAAAAAAGAATTAGAAATTGATATTGAAAAGCTAATTTATATAAAGAATTATTACGAATGGCTTGATCGCCTCGTAGATGCTTTTGAAAGTCATGAAATATTTGATCTTGTTCCAATGAAGGATGAATCCGAGAATAATTAAGTCATTTATCTAAAACGTATGAAATAAGTAAAAGGCAGACATTAAATTGTATTTAACAATTTAATGTCTGCCTTATTTAAATTCTATCCATATTAATAAAAAATCGAATTAAAGTGCTTTATCGTCAATTGAATTTAACCATTGCTCAATCGGTCCGATTACAGATTCAACACAACCATCTTCAAATGGCGAAATTAAATTAGCTTCCTTTACAAGACCTGTAAAAGATAGACTTCCACCAATCTTACATAAATGAACATAATCTGCCCAAGCTTCATCTCTGTTCTCGAGTGTCCGCTTAAAGAACTGGAATGCACAAATTTGAGCTAAAGTATAGTCAATATAATAAAATGGCGATTGATATATATGGCCTTGTCTTTGCCAGAAACCACCTGATTCTAAGTATTCATTGCCATCATAATCACGGAAAGGTAAATACTTTTCTTCAAGTTCTTTCCAAGCTTTTTTCCGTTCTAGAGGAGTTGCATCTGGATTTTCATACACAAAGTGTTGAAATTCATCTACCGCCACGCCATAGGGTAAAAATTCGAGTGAACTGCTTAAATGAGAGAATTTATATTTATCCGTATCTTCTTTGAAAAAGTTTTCCATCCAGGGCCAAGTGATAAACTCCATACTCATTGAATGAATTTCACAAGATTCATAAGTTGGCCAGTTATACTCTGGAATCTCAAAATGACGACTAGAATACACTTGGAATGCATGTCCCGCTTCATGAGTCAGTACGTCAATGTCTCCTGATGTTCCGTTAAAGTTAGAGAAGATGAATGGTGCCTTATAATCTTCAATAAAGGTGCAATACCCTCCACTTGCTTTCCCTTTTTTCGCAACAAGATCCATTAAGTTGTTATCAATCATGAAATCAAAGAATTCGCTTGTTTCAGCGGATAAATCATCATACATTTTTTTGCCGCCCTCTATAATCCACTCGGGTGATCCTTTTGGTGTGGCATTTCCTGTTTTGTAATTGAAGGACTCGTCATAGTATTTTAGCTCATCGACACCAATTCGCTGTTGTTGACGTTCTTTTAATTTCGATGCTAACGGGACAATAAATTCTTTCACTTGATCTCGGAATTTTTTAACCATTGCGGCATCATAATCGGTTCGAATCATTCGGTAATAACCAAGTTCCACGAAGTTTTTGTACCCTAAAGTCTGAGCCATCTCAGTACGTATTTTAACTAGGTCATCATAGATACGATTGAGTTGCTCTTCATTTTCAGCAAAGAAATTAAAATACGTTTCTTTTGCTTTTTTTCGCATGTCACGATCTGTCGATTCTGTAAATGGCGTCATTTGCGCTAGTGTGCGTTCTTCACCTTCAAAATCAATTTTTGCAGATGCAATTAGTTCTTGATATTCAGATGTCAATTTATTTTCTTTTTGCATCAAGGGTATAATTTCTGCAGAAAAAGATTTGATTTGAGCATCTGCAATTGCAAATAATTGAGAACCCCATTTATCTTCTAATTCTCCTCGAAAAGATGAACTAATTAATGCTTTATAGTAATTTGTAATTAAATCATCAACTTTAGGGCTAAGATCATCTAGGAAGTCGCGCTCTGCTTTATAGTATTCATCATTTGTGTCGATGGAATTTCGAACGTAAACGAGATTCATCATCGTGCCTACACTATTTCTAATAGCGTTAATTTGTTTCATTGCCTCACTTTGTTGTTCAACACTTGTTGATTTTTTAAATTGATCAATCGCTTGCTCAAATCCAGATTCAATCTCTTCAAATACTGGACGAGTATACGTGAACTCTTCAAACTTTGTGACCATCTCACATCATCCCCTATGCTAAGTACATTCTAGTTTTTCGAGAGCTTAAATTTGCCCTTTTATAGCTGTCTTCCATTTTAACACAAACCAACTATTAAGAATAAGAAGAATTTTCTAGTAATTCATCTTTCATATGAAAAATGAAAGGCTACTAAAAAATTATAGTCTTATAATTGATGATTTATGACTCCTCTGGCCATTGATTTTGTTGTTCTTCCTCGGCAATCATTTGTAAGTCGTCAGCTGAGATTGAAATAATGGGATAGTCATGACGTTCTGCATATTGTTCAGCAATCTTTTTTAAAAATTTAGGTGACCCTTCATTTTCTTCATCATATACAATAAGTAAGCCATCGGAATTTCGAATGACGAATTTATTTTTTTCAATCATTTGCCATGGAGCTTCATATGGCCTTTTAGTCACGCTCGTTTGAAAGTCAGCTTTTTGACAAATCATTTGATATTTTTCCTTTTTAGTATCGTTCCATTTTTGTTCTTGTTCTAAAAAGGGAGTAATAATGGCGTATTGTAATTGTGGATATGTACTTTTCAATTCAATAACCAGTTCAGCTGCCCAAGTTTCAACACCTAACTGACCGCTGATAATCACCCATTCCAGTCCATCATCAATCAATGGGATTAGTTGGCTTTTTAATGCTTTTTTGATATACACTATCCCCGGATGTTTTTCATCAAACACACCTAGTTCATGTTGTTTATACCCTGTAATTACTAATCTTTTTATCATACGATTCCCCTTATCTTAATAAAAATTATCTATTTAGTTTATCATCGGATTGTTAAAAGTAGAAAGAATTATACTGACCAGAAACAGAAAAACCCTCGCAGAGAGAGGGTTTATTGTAATCTAATCTATTAAATTGGCTGACGAGTAACCTTCATAAAGCGAAAAAGTTCAATAATAATCAAGTTAATTTAACCGCTTTATATTAAAAACATCGCAACAATTGTCGTAACCACTAACCCAATCGTAACTGGTAATAAGTTTCTTCGAGCAAGTTCAAATGGGTCGACACCACAAATGGCAGCTGCAGGAATGATTGCCCAAGGAACTAATGTACCTCCACCAACCCAGATTGCAGCAATTTGTCCCAAAGCTGTAAGTGTTGCCGCACCTGCTCCTATTGCTGTAGCAAATATAGTAGCAATGGAACCTACCAACGAAATTCCTGAGAAACCAGAACCATCAAGCCCCGTAATTGCACCAACAACAGTCAATGTAATGGCCCCAACTTCTTTACTTAACGGAACTACTGATGCAAGAGCTACACCCAGGTCATTAACAATCCCGTTTGAACTTTGAGGAAGTAGATCGCCGATAATTTTTATGAAACCTGCATCACCTAAATAGAAAAATGCAGCAATCGGAATAACGGCACCAAATACTTTAAAACCAAATTGGAATCCTTCTATTAAATAGTTGGTTGTTTGTTCTAGACCTTTATTTTTGTGACTGACCATCGTAATTAATAGAAGAATAAAGACGGATGTTCCACCAATTAATGCAGTAGCATCTCCCCCTTGCAAATTAAGAACGGACATCGCAACCACATCAAGAACAAAGAGAATTGGAATGAAAAGTGCAAAAAATCGCTTTTGATTAGAAGATAGTAACTTCGAGTGTTGAGGCGAAGGTTCTGTCGTAGGTGTAGCTGTGACGCCTGTAGTAGCGGTTAATTTGCCTGACTTTAAATCCCTTTTCAAAAAATAAAAAGCGATAACAGTGGTTACAAAACCCATAACAATGACAAGCGGAATGCTGGCACTTATTACTTCATTAACGGGAAGTCCTGCCGCATCTGCTGTCAATTTTGGAGCACCTTGTATGATAAAGTCACCGGAAAGGGCAATACCATGACCAAATAAGTTCATGGCCATTGCTACACCAAGTGCTGGTAATCCAACTCGAATTGCTACAGGTAGTAATACAGCCCCTAATAAAGCTACAGCCGGTGATGGCCAGAAAAACCAAGAAATGACCATCATCAGTATTCCGATAGTCCAGTACGCAAGTGCAGGGGTTCGAATCAGTTTAGAAAACGGTGAGATCATTACATCATTAATTCCTGTTGATGTTAATGTTTTACTCATCGCAACAATTATAGAGATAACGAGAATCGTTGGTAGTAATTCTGTAATTGCGTAAATAAAACTGGAAAAAATCCCGCTTACAGAGGCCGTAATAGATCCAGTAGCTATCATAGCAATTGAAAAAACGCCGATGATACTTACGAGTGTTGTATCCCTTCTCATTACCATAAAACCAATAATCAAAAAAATAAAAACAACGTAAGTCCAATGCAGCGCTGTCAATTCAACGCTCATTTTTCTTCCTCTCCTTCCTAATTTACATCTACTAATTTTGGGTAGCACCCCAATCGAGACGTACTATAAGATATGTGCGGAGACAGAAGTGATTTGAGCAATATCAAGCCTTCATTGATGCGAAATTCGAACTAATAGTTTGGGTTGATTCAACCTAAACTACATTAGTTGCATATTGCAATAATACCCTCAAGATGAAACTTGCAAATTACAACTAGTTACCTCTTGAACACTTGTTGTTTTGACTGAATTTTAAGTGGTTGCATATTGCATGTAAAATCTTATTAAATTAGCTGCATTTTGCAACTTTTATGAAAAAGAACAGCCATTCCCTTTTTGAAAGGAATGGCTGTGTTCAAATACTAACCTAAATCTTTTCCATAAAAGATTTCATCTTCGTCATGGGTATCCACTGCATTATTAATATGAACTGTTGTACGTAAGTAAAGCTTTACGTTGTCAGTTTCATATTCCCACCTTTCATCCGGCATTAATTCAAAAGGAACCATGCGCGTTTCTGTTGATTTAACAGATCCAACAATTTCAATTGTATGTTTTGCAACAACATCGTCTGTCACATCAAAATCACTGTCTTCGCGATGACCTTCTGTTCGTTTCATAATCTCAAGTTTAATAAATTCAATGAGCTGATTGGATTGACCACCCTCTATATAGATTGTACCTGACAATGTTTCGCCATGTGCAATTTCAGGTTGATCAACAACAGTTTCGACTTTCATTGATCCATAGCCAATTGATGATAAGAATTTCTTCAACATCAATATTACCCCCTATTATATAACCACAATATGCATGTCTTGATTTTTCAGTCATCAAAGAAAGTAGATTCGTAGTGATGCTCAATCTCTGGAACGTGGCGGTTATATCTTTGTTTTAATAGCTTGTACATATGAGTTACTACCACTTTAATCAGAGCATAACCAGGAATCCCTAAAATTACGCCAGGAACTCCAAAAATCGAACCGGCAGTCAATAACACGAAAATTATGGTAATCGGATGTATATGTAAGGATTTACCCATAATTTGGGGTGAAATAAACTTCCCTTCAACTAATTGAACCACTGTCCATACTAGAGCTAATTTTACTAACATAAACGGAGAAGTTACAACCGCGATGATTGCAGCTGGTATGATTGCAATTAACGGTCCTAAATAAGGTACTACGCTTGTAATCATGGCTAAAAATCCCAATAAAAATGCATAGTCCATGCCAATAATCAAAAATCCAATAAACACCATAAAACCAATACATATTGAAACTAAGATTTGTCCAAGAATATAAGCACTGATTTGCTTGTCTGCTTCTCTCAACAAGTGATGAGTATCGGCACGCATGCGTGGTGGAAAAAGTTTTAGTATGTATTGTGGTAACTTTTCTCCATCTTTAAGTAAATAGAATAAGATAAATGGAACCGTAACAATGGCCAATATTAATCCGGTTAACGTAGACAATAATTTCCCAATTCCGCTGGCTACTCCACCTAGAGTATCTTGAATTGTTTTCACAATATTATCAGGAATTTGCTTCATTAACGTATCTACATCAAATGCTAAATTCGAATAATATGTAGCGAAGATTGAGTTTTTTAAAAAAGCATCCACAGAAATAATGAGTTGTTTAAAATACTCCGGAAATTCTAATATTAGATTACTAAACTGGGTTTTTAAAAATGGGTAGACTATTAATACAACTCCGGTAAAAAAACCAATCATAGCAATAAAAATAATCAGTATTCCCCAAAGTTTCGGTACTTTAATTCGCATTAATAAAGCCAAAAATGGGCGTAAAAAGTAATAACCTATCGTTGCTAAAATCACTGGCAAGACTACATTTCCCAATAAAACTTGAATGGGATAAAAAATGAACGAGACAACATCAAAGATCCAAATGATTAAACCGAGCAATAAAATCGTAATCAATAAGTAAAGTGTATTCTTCCCGCCAAGAAATTGAATTAACCTTGTGGCAAAAAAGGAAGATTTTTCTTGCTGCATATAGGGTTCCCTTCTTTCTGTTTCTCAGCATAAAACTAGAGAACTGTTGTATTATTTCAATTTTACAGGAAATAATAGCGATTTAACAATTTTAACGTAAGCGCATCCCAATAAAGTCACTTAATGCTTCCTTATTTCGTTCGATATCTATTTCGATGACTGAACCTGCATGCGAGTAAGAAGCAAATCCATAACTATTTTCTACCGGAATCGTTAATTTATTAATATCAACTCCTCCACTAAATGCTAAACTTAATACATGTTTTACTTCTTCATTAGTTGTATAGTCAGTTTGGACATACCCTTGAATTGCTCCAATAAATTTAGGATAGTTCAAGGCATTTGAAGGACTAAGCATTTCATCCTTTAAAGCTTCCATTACTTTTTGTTGCCTGGCAACGCGACCAAAATCGCCATTCTCATCAGCACGGAACCTCGCATAACCTAATAGTTCTTGTCCATTTAATTGTTGAACACCCGGTTCAAGAACGACGCCAATTTTTTCAGACATTGCTTTTTCAACATCGATTTCTACACCACCTGGCGCAATGATGTCGACGAGTGATTCAAAACTATTAAAGTCGATAAGTGCATAATGGTGAATTGGAACACCAAACATACTGCTAATTGTATCTTTCACCAGTTGCACGCCATCTAAATAATAGGCTGTGTTCAATTTATAGGATTTATATCCTGGTATTTGTGCATAAATATCTCTCATAAATGATACAACATTCACTTTATCTGTTTCTTTATCCCAAGAAACTAACATCATTGTATCGGTACGGGATTGCTCTTCCCCTCTAGTATCCACTCCTAGCACTAAAATATTTTCAATTGTTGAGCTCTTTACATCCATCGGATCCCCTGTAAACACTACTTCTGAATGATCCTTTTTGGATGCTAATTTATATCCCGCATTGTATTGAATGACAGAGTAAACAGTGATTCCTATTAGCATGAAGAGCAATAAAGTCATGATAACTCTTCCAAAGCGTAGTTTTCTTTTTTTACGTGTGGACCGTCGATTTGGATAGTTTTCTTCCAAAGCGCATCCCCCTTTCTTTTCATACAAGCATAGAACGTGCAAAACCTACTGTAGGTTGCGTCTAAATCTTTCTCAATCATAGTTGTTGAGCAGTTATGTTTCAAGTGCTACAATACGATTTATATAAGGTTTGAGAGGAGAAATTATTATGGAAAAAGCCACATTTGCAGGCGGGTGTTTTTGGTGTATGGTCAAGCCTTTCGATCAATGGGAAGGCATACATTCGGTTACTTCTGGCTATATGGGTGGGCATATTAGTGACCCCACTTATGAAGACGTAAAAAAAGGGGATTCTGGTCACCTAGAGGTCGTACAAATTCAGTATGACCCATCTATATTTACATATAAGCAGTTATTAGAAATATTTTGGCAACAAATTGACCCAACAGATGATGGTGGTCAGTTCCAAGATCGTGGAGAGTCTTATAAAACCACCATTTTTACACATTCTGATGAACAATTGGAAAGTGCATTAAAATCAAAACAAGAGCTTGCTGATAGTGGACGTTTCACAAAACCAATCGTTACACCGATTCGGCCAGCTGAAAAATTTTATGTCGCTGAAGATTATCACCAAGACTATTATAAAAAAGAGCCGGAACATTACACAGAAGATCGTGCAATGTCCGGCCGTGATGAATTTATTATCGAGAACTGGAGTAAATAATTCAAAAAACACCTTGCTCAAGCAAGGTGTTTTTTATTTGCGAGGAAAGCGTAAAAGTATGATAATAATAGAATAGTTTATCGTACTTTTTTATTTAATATAAACGTCACAATATACATGCCTAAAATTAATAAAAGCAAGACATAATACGTGATTTGATGCGTTCCGCTCCAGTCATACAGTATTCCAATCGCAAGTGGAACAAGTCCTCCCAAGATAAAGCCTCCTGTTTGTACCATTGCCGTCCAGGCATTCGCTTCTCTTGCATCTGAAGTTTCGTCAAGTGGCAGTAATAATGCAAGCGGGAATAAGCTACCAAGTGTTAGACCTAACAGAATAGATGCCGGCCAAATAAGAGTCATACTTTCAGTCAATAAAAGGACAATCCCGATTATCCCAATAGTTAGAGAACAATATATCCAAAATGATCGGTTAGGATATTTATCTAACACAAATGAAAGAGAAATATTCGACGCAATCTGTGCGATTGTCATTATACTAATGACAGATCCTGCTTGTATGACATTAAATCCTAATTCCCCCGCCGCAGAAGCAAGCCAAGTAGTCAAAGAAAAAAATAAGGAAGATTGAAATCCAAAGAATAATAAAATAAGCCACGCTCTTGTATTCGACCAAGGGGAACGAAAGGTAGGTTGTTGCTCAGCATTTTTATTAACATGTTCGTCCGATTGTGGCTTCATTGCCATCATCCATATCAGGTATGCCAGTAATGCCAATGACGCCCATGAAGCTAAAGCAATCCCCCATCTCTCCCCTACCCATACATATAATACTCCTGTCAATCCAGCACTTAACGTAGCACCAGCACCCATCCCTAATGAGTAGATACTAATCGCAAAAGCGGTTCGAGTAGGGAATTTTTCTTTGATTAGCGATGATACAATAGGTCCAATTATGGCTATGGCGACACCAATAACAAATGCTGTAATTAATAATGGTATATATCCTGTCAACCAGGCGCGCACTAGTGTTAATACTCCGATAATAATAACAAGGAAAGTAATCCCACGCTTTTGACCAAACTTGTTTAGCCAATGAACTGCAAGCGGTGCAAATATTCCCATGCATATAACTGGAATTGCCGTTAATAAGCTAACTTCGCTATTCGATAAATTCAAATCGTTACGAATTGTGTCCAGTAAGGGTCCAATTGAAGTTATAGCAGGACGTAAGTTCAGTGAAATTAAAAAGATGGCTAGTAATAATGAAGTCAATGATTTTGGGGATGGCATAATTTCATTCCTTTTCTTTTATCTCTAGTGTTAGTAAATCACATAAGTAGTTTTCCGCCAACTTATTAAGTAGCAAACTTGTGTTCCCTCTTTTAAATTAGTATAATTTAGTAGAAAGGATGATAGAGCTTGGAACTCATTCAATGGAGTTATACAAGAAAATATCAAGTCAAAGCAATTTTCAGTGGATTTCCGGAAATGGTCATCATTTTCCGTTCAATCGGTTCGTATTATTTTGTTTTTACGACAAAAGGAAACATACTGGATTTATATCCAACACGTAAAGATTATGTAGAGATGGAATTATTACTCAATAACGAATTAAAAACTTTGCCTGCCTATATAGCACGAAATGCAACAACTGAAGAATCTTGGATTAACTCTCTCTTATTAGAAAAGGGACTCCCAAGTTACACAACTGGAAGTCCCTCTTCATAAAGAACAATCTGATTTCGACCAAGTGATTTGGCTAAATAAAGCGCTTGGTCGGCTTTTTTAATGATATCATTTTTTAGGTATGAAGCTGTATATTCACAAACCCCAGCTGAAAATGTCAGCACAACCGATTCAGTTCGATATTTTAATAATTCTTCATTACAGCAAGCTTGAAGTGACGTTAAAATGCGTTTCGTTTGTTGTAGATTATTATTTGGAAAAAGTAAGATAAACTCTTCTCCTCCCCATCTCGCAATCACGTTCGGTGGTTTTATTTTCTTTTTTAATAAACTTGCAAATGTTTGAAGTGCAATATCGCCAAAAGTATGACCATATTTATCATTTATTTGTTTAAAGTAATCTAAGTCTAGAATTGCTAACGTAAATATTTGCTCATTAACAATAAATTGCTCCTTAGCGTTCTTAATTTCTTCCATCATTTTCCGTCGATTAAATAAGCTTGTCAATGGATCCGTAGTGGCCAATTCTTTCGTTCTCTCTACTAGTAGTTCCAATTCTTCATTGCGTTTTTTCAATAAACGTTTCATCTCTATTTGTTCTGTAATGTCTACATGCGTCCCAATCATTCGAGTAGCAATGCCATATTCATTTCGTTCCACTGCTTTTCCACGATCTAAAATCCAGCGATATGTACCGTTTTTATGTAGTAATCGATGCTTACTTTGATAATAATCCGTATGATTATTTACATGCTGCAGAATGATGGAATTTACTTCTTCAATATCATCAGGGTGAATACGTTTGCTCCATTCATTGTATTCATTTGGAATCTCGTGTTCTTCATATCCCAACATCCCTTTCCAATGTTTAGAGAAAAAGACTTCTTTGGTTTGCGGATTGACATCCCATACTCCTTCTCTGGCACCATCTATGGCCGTTTCCCAACGACGATTGATTGAGACATGACGTTTCACTTCAGATTCATCAATAATATATGAGAAAAGAGATACTCCATCGCTCTTTGAATCTTGTTCTATGTATGAATACATTTTCACAAATTTCACTTCACCAAATCCAGAATATATACGGAATGAAATATCTCGGAAAGGTATGTTTGAAGTTAGTATATTAGTTAATACTTCTTGAAACATTTGTTGATCTTTTTCAAAAACAATTGATAGTAAAGGGAATTCACCTAAAAGTAATTGTTTCTGCGTGTACCCAAAAATATCTTGAACGTTAGAAGAAATTTGTTTAACAAAAGGTTTGTTTTCCGTAATACCCCAGTTCATAAAAACAATCGGACCGTTCAATGCCATTTGTTGTAATGATTTCAAAAATGGCGGTACCATATTATCCATAAAATGACACCTTCCTTAAGCAATAAGTATACTTCTCATCAAATAATTATTCAATAAAAAAATGATTCTCATCTACCATATTTGCGCTTATAAGGAATGATATTGTCCCCATTTATCTCCAGTTTATTTATATCGAAACATAAGCAATTTGAACGATTATTTAAAATACTTTCCTCATTCATCATATCTCGAATTTAAAGTAATTTCCACTTTCAAAGTTCAAGCATTATACAGTGGTTTCATGATATAATAGAAGTATTGTGGAAAATAAGGAGGTACAAGCATGATTGCTGTAAGTAATGTAAGTCTACGCTTCGGAGATCGTAAGCTTTTCGAAGACGTCAATATAAAATTTAACCCAGGTAACTGTTATGGTTTAATTGGGGCAAACGGTGCAGGAAAATCAACGTTCATAAAAATTTTATCAGGTGACATTGAAACACAAGAAGGAAATGTCATTATGAATCCGAATGAACGTTTAGCCGTGTTAAAACAAAATCACTTCGAATACGAAGAGTATCAAGTATTAGAAACGGTGATGATGGGTCATAAACGTTTATACGAAGTAATGAACGAAAAAAATGCCATCTATATGAAAGAAGACTTTTCGGATGAAGATGGTATGCGTGCTGCTGAACTTGAAGGTGAATTTGCAGATTTGAACGGCTGGGAAGCTGAGTCTGAAGCAGCAATTCTTTTACAAGGTTTAGGAATTGGTGAAGAGTCATTAACTAAAAAAATGGCAGACTTAACAGGTTCAGAAAAAGTGAAAGTACTATTGGCTCAAGCATTATTCGGCAAGCCAGATGTTCTTTTACTAGATGAGCCTACTAACCATTTAGATTTAAAAGCGATCCAATGGTTAGAGGAATTTTTGATTAACTTTGCCAATACAGTTATCGTCGTTTCCCATGACCGTCACTTCTTAAATAAGGTATGTACTCACATTGCGGATCTTGACTTTGGGAAAATCCAAGTTTATGTTGGGAACTATGACTTTTGGTATGAATCAAGTCAATTAGCTACCAAGCTATCTCAAGATCAAAATAGTAAAAAAGAAGAAAAAATTAAAGAATTACAAGCATTTATCGCACGATTTAGTGCCAATGCATCGAAATCAAAACAAGCAACTTCGCGTAAAAAAATGTTGGACAAAATCGAATTAGATGATATTCGTCCTTCTTCACGGAAATATCCATATGTAAACTTCCAAATGGGACGTGACATTGGGAATGACGTATTTGCTGCTTCAGGAATTTCAATGGAGCATGAAGGTCAGACTTTGTTTACTGATTTACACTTTAATGTTAACAAAGACGACAAAATTATTTTAATCGGTGATCCCATTGCGAAAACTGCTTTACTTCGTGTACTAGCAGAAGAGGTTGAACCATCTGAAGGATCAATTCGATGGGGTGTGACGACTACTCGTGCATATTTCCCAATTGATTATAGTGAATACTTTACAGGAAATGAAATTTCTCTAGTTGATTGGTTACGCCAATACTCTCCTGATGATGAAAGCGAGACTTTCTTACGCGGATTCCTTGGACGTATGTTGTTCTCAGGTGAAGAAGTTAAGAAAAAACCTTCTGTACTTTCAGGTGGAGAAAAGGTACGTTGTATGCTATCTCGCATGATGTTGACAAATGCCAATGTATTATTGCTTGATGAACCTACCAACCATTTAGATTTAGAATCAATCCAAGCTCTTAACAATGGGTTGATCTCATTTAAAGGTGCTATGATTTTCACATCTCATGACCATCAATTTATCCAAACGATTGCGAATCGAGTAATTGAAATTATGCCAGACGGTTCTATTTTAGATAAACAATTATCTTTTGATGAGTTTTTAGAGTGGAAAGAATCACAAGGAATTAAATCATAATAAAAAAAGTGCGAAGTACTCTCTACTTCGCACTTTTTATTTTGACTTTTTTATAAATCTCCCGAGTAATGAACGCGCAGGCAACTTGCCCAAAAGCCCATCGCCTGTTTCCGATATTTTCTTCAATGCATCGAATAATTTTCGATCTCCTACCCAATGTTCTTCCAATATTTCAGGAGAGAATTTATTTAACAATAAGTTCACCACAAATGTAGCAACAATTATATCATCCATAAATCCCCCAGGGCCGATCAAACCTTCTGGTATGAAATCGACTGGTGCGATAAAGTAAAGAATCCCACTTCCTATTAATGCTTTGCTCTTACCGTCTATCCGATCGTCTAACATCGCTTTTGTCAGCAAGTGAAACAAATCAGGTGCAAATAGTAAGAAAGGTGCGAAGCGACTTGCACTTCCAGTTTTTGATTCTAGGAACTCGGTAATTTTCACACGGATCTTTCCATAAAAGTCTTGTTGTTTTTGTGAAGTTGGCAACTCTTGCTTTAATTCATATTCTGCCATGTACATTCTCCCCTCCTATTAAAATACTATACCAAAAAAACTGATAGTTGAAACTTTTCTAAATTCAATGCTAATCTTGTAAATAATCCGAATAGTGGTTATGTAAATTGATCTATCCATTCAGACACCATTCAAACATTTGACAATGCCGATATTTTTGAATTGAAGAATGAATACGGATATAAAAAGTAGAGGCATCCGCAAACGGAATGCCTCTTTTCATATTATTATTAGAGTTTCGTTACGTTAGCTGCCTGTGGACCTCGGTTGCCGTCGACAACTTCAAACTCAACCTTTTGACCTTCATCTAGTGTTTTGAACCCCTCACCTTGGATTGCTGAGAAGTGAACGAATACATCGTTTTCCCCATCAATTTCAATGAAACCAAACCCTTTTTCTGAGTTGAACCATTTTACTGTACCCTGTTTCATGAACATAACCTCCAAAAAAGTAAAGTTAACAATATCATTATTTGTTGAAAACTTAGCATTTATTTTTACAAGGCGACCTCAAGTTCAGATCAAGTATGTAAATATGTGCAATACAGTTTTTCAGTTAAACAATTTCAATTGTTATGAATATTATACCATCACGAAAATAGCTGTCAATTTGAAGTTTTGTATTTTAATAAACAATTCTGTCATATTAAAGCTGTATGGGTTCTCCGTCTTTCAGCCATAAAATGCCATGAAATGTTTGTAAATCATCATCACATGCATCACAAAATTGTTGTTCATCCTCAGACCAAAAAGCCCAACATGCTCCTTTTTGTTTACTTTCGTTTGGATATGTATTTCGGAATTTTGTTAGGAGGGACTCTAAATAGTCCTTCGCATCCCTTTCAGATGTAAACACATTCTTTTCAATAATGGTTTTCTCCCAACCTGAAAACATCCACCATGGTTCATACTCGGCTTTCATATAAATGATTTCATTCATATTATATCCACCCTTTTCTGTTCAAACATTTAACCTTATTTTAGCAAAAGATCAGCGAACGTCTACTAATCCGCTTATTTGATAAACTCCCTATCATTTAGGGCCACTTACAAATCATAAACATTGATATACCAAGAAAATTAATATAAGTTTAGATTAACACAGATGAAACCTTTTTTACGTATATTCGTATGTACTATATAAGTTTACTAAGGAGGGTAACAAAATGCTCGAAATTAAACATTTCGCCATTCGACATTTACTGAGTATCCCCATTATCATTGGAAGTTGGGTTGCTTTTCAAGCAGGTTTAGCTTTGCCTTTTGCCTTTTCAGGTATTCTCTCAGTCGGTACAGGTGTCATTGCCATACAACTCATCAAAATGGTTCAATCGTCCATAGTTGTATCTAAATATGGCTTAACTATGGCAGAGTATCGTCACATCAAAAGACAGTTAAAAGAAGCAAAGGGGAAACTAAAACAATTAAATAGCTATTTTATCAAGGTTCGTTCGGTTCGTGCATTTAAGCAACTTTTTGAAATGAATCGACTAGCCAAGCGAATATTTAATATAGTTAAAACCAATCCAAAAAAATTTTATCAAGTAGAATCATTTTTCTATGCACATTTAGATACAGCTGTACAACTGACATCTAAATATACGCTACTTGTTTCTCAGCCAGTAAAGGCAACTGATGTACAAATTGCTTTACAAGAGACACGTGAAACTTTGCTTGAATTAAATCAAGTGATGGAACAAGATCTCCATCAAGTACTGTCTTCAGATATTGAAAATCTAAAAATGGAACTAGAATTTGCTAAAATTTCATTTAACAAACAAGATTTATCTCTGTTAATGAAAGGGGAACCGCATAATGACCGAAAATCAATCGACTCCTAACCAAACGAAAACTCTGGATGATTTACTAAACTCTCCTTTTGATCTTCAACCTCTGATGTCAACGAAGGAAACCGTTAAAGAGGAGATTCCGGTAAAATTATTAGATCGTTTATCCGATGAAGAAAAACAGAAAGCACAAGCACTTGCTTCTCAAATTCCAGCTGGCAATTACGAAGCAATTCTAACATATGGGGCAAATGCTCAAACTGAACTATCACAATTTTCTCATCAAATGCTCGATCATGTACAAAAGAAAGATATTGGCCCTGTAGGCGATATATTAAAAGATTTGATGGACAAGTTGGGTCAATTAAACCCAGAAGAATTAACAACTCAAAAAAAGTCTGGTATTAAACGTTTATTTGGAAAGGTTACACGTTCTGTCCAAGAGTTAATGACTAAATACCAAAAACTTAGTACTCAAATAGATCGAATCGGAATTCAACTTGAACATTCAAAAAGAGGTTTGATTGAAGATGTTCATATGCTCGACAAATTATATGATCAAAATAAAGCTTACTTTCAAGCTTTGAATGTTTATATTGCAGCAGCTGAAATTAAGCGTGATGAAATTCTTAGCGAGACGATCCCTAACCTACGTCGTAAAGCAGAACTGTCTTCAGACCAAATGGCCTATCAGGAAGTAAATGATATGGCACAATTTTTAGATCGTTTAGAAAAACGGCTTTACGATTTACAATTGTCTCGACAAATTACCATTCAAAGCGCACCACAAATTCGAATGATTCAACAAACAAACCAGACTTTAGCCGAAAAGATTCAATCATCCATCATGACTTCCATTCCATTGTGGAAAAATCAAATTGCCATAGCCTTAACATTGAATCGCCAACTAAAGGCCGTAGAAGCTCAGAAACAAGTAACTAAAACAACCAATGACTTGCTATTAAAGAACTCAGAAATGTTGAAAATGAATAGTATTGAAACAGCGAAAGAAAATGAGCGCGGAATTGTTGAAATAGAAACATTGAAGCAAACACAAGAAAACTTACTTCAAACAATTGAAGAAACACTACGAATTCAAGCGGATGGTCGTGTGAAGAGGAAAGCTGCAGAAGTAGAAATCTCACGTATGGAAGAACAGTTAAAACAGCGACTATTAATCGTACATCAAGAACAAGAAAACCGTCCTCGCTAATGAGAACGGTTTTCTATCATTTAACGATGATATATAACATCTTCCTTAAAAGCCTCAAGGTTTGCGTTGTGAATTCATCTACATTTTTCGCAGTTGCTGTCTTTGTTCCAAACATCATTCTAAATACTCTCAGCTGTTCTTCCACTGGTTTTTCAGCACTCAAAAATAAATGCAGAAGATGAATCCCCTTTTTCTCAACTTCAATTACTGCTTCCGCAGTATCAACAATACCGTTAGCTGCGTAACCAAATGCGGATGGTTCACCATCCGAGAACAGTAAGATAAATTTATGTTTTTCACTGCGTCGATTAAGCCGTTCTGCTATCCACCGAATCGCCAACCCGTCTCGATTATCCTCGTGTGCATCCAATGACAGAATGGCCCGTGCATGATCACTCGCTCCATCTTCCATTTGATGACAAAATTCAAATGAATTAGGTTGTTCCTGGTCAGTTGCTTCATAGGCATCTTCGTAAAAAGAAACGATATCATGCCGAATACCTAAATCGCGTAAGACATCATGAAAAAGCAGTACGGCTTTTTTAGTCTCATCCAATTTATCAATCATAGATGCAGAACTATCTACTAGTAAACCAAAAACAGCGTCTAGTGGAGTAGAAGGGTTCTTCTTTTTATAAAATGGTTTTGGACGTTGTTCTGTCATTAATGAAGTCAACCTTGGGGATAATCGACCTTTAGATAAATTTCTACGCTTACTATCCTGCTTTTGTTCAATTCTTTTCTTAATTTCTTTCGTAAATGCTTTTACAAACGGTTTTTGCTCAGCCCGAATCTTACTAATGTTCTCCCTACTTGCGAGATTTTCTCTTATTTCGATTTTCTTTTCTACATATGTTACATTCTGGTGTTCATCACCAAAGCGTTCCCCTGTTTGTTTTGAGTTCTTTTTTTGCGTATTGCCCTCAACATGACTGGATTGTTTATTTTTCTTGTTTGCATTAGAGGTACCGGTACCTTCACTTTGTATCTCATTAGATTCATCCCCTGCTTCAACGCGACCATTTTTAATTTTCCCCTTATTCCCTGTTGTAAGTTCATACTCCATGTGTGCACCTTTTTGCTGCTCGCTTTCTCGATGCCAAGTTGCAAACATTTCCTCAATTGAAGTACTTTCAATCTGTTCAGATGCGTCAGACTGCTCAATTTTCGGTTTTTCTTTCTCTGGATAGGCAGGGTCTTCTAGATTATCCTGAATAGAAATAAACGTATGGGTCAAGTCTTTCATTACCTTTTCTTCTATAGCATAAAGAATGTCTAAACATATTTGACAACTGGATAATGTGTCCCTAGAATCATACATAAATTGCCATTTCGACAGAATTTTAGGGAAAAATTCCGGGAATTCATCCGTATTCAATTTGGAGAGAGTACCCTTATGTAAGAAAACATACAGAAAACTAAATAAACTATCCGCGATAAACCCTTTTTGTAAGTTTACACTTGCTTGCTGTTCATGAAATGTTGAATAGACGTCTTCTCGTACGACAAACGAATGCTCAGTCCCAGGTCGTTCACTTCGGATTAAATTGGATAGTCTAAATTCTTCGGCAATCATTGCTAACTGCAATGCAAAATCTTTTAAATGAAATTGCTCTATTTCTTTTTTATAATGATTCCACGCTTTCAAATCAAAATGACGCCAGAATCCTGCCGTGAGGAGATACAAATCGGAAAGTTGTCCTTTTTCTTCGATATGCGGTTCCCTATGTTTCCAAAAATGACTGATGGAGATCGCGCCTTCTTTTGGTCGGAATTCCATTAGTTTTCGAACGGTTAACGACAAGTTTGGATTTCGGCTCAGAGCCTGTGCTAACTGTTCCAACTGAATCAAGCGTTTAGTGTTAATCGTTTCATTATTAAACTGGATAAATCGATTGACAGAAGACATTTCATTCACCTCATTTAAGCCAAGTTTTTGCGAGTTCGATTACCAACTCTTTTTCACTATCATCTTCCAATTTCTCAGCAATTGCATACTGGATTGCTCGCATTGGATCGATGTGTTGTGCTAGTTCTGTTGCATCGAGTAAACTTCTTATCGAAGCAGCCTCTTCACTGAGTAAACCATTTTGAACTTGGATGAAGTAGTCTTCCGAGAGATTGAGCATTGTATGTATAAGGGTTGCTGATGCTTTAGGAAATTCACGAATAAATAAATCACGTAGTGGTTCACCTTTTAAATATGGGATTGAAAAAGAGACAAAACGATTTTTTAGTGCTTCATTTAATGGAGATGTCCCAATATACCCCTCATTGATGGCCGCAATTACCGTGAAATCTTTATGTGCTAGTAGTACCTCGCCTGTATACGGGTTTGTTAGCATTCGTCTATGATCAAGTACACTGTGTAAAATTGGAAGTGTCTCTGGTTTTGCCATATTGATTTCATCAATATATAGGATATGACCTTTTCTCATAGCTTGAACCACAGGTCCTTCAACAAAGTCGATTACCGTTTGCCCTTTTTCTTGTACAAGTGTTTTAAACCCTAAAAGTGATTCAGCATCTAAGTCTACCGAACAATTGATACTGTGCATCGGTTGTTGATAATAAGCAGATATTGACTCAGCTAATTTTGTTTTACCAGAACCCGATGGACCTTTTAGTAAGACGTTTTTCTGCAATGCTGTACTTATTAAGATATCTTCCCAAAGATATGAAATCGGAGCTACATAGCCTCCTAGTCCTATTAATATTGTATCTTCCTCTGTATGATCCCGGTTTTTACGTTGTAATTGTGTATCTTCTACTAAAGTATGCATGTTCTGATAGTCTCCTCCAATAAAAAAACCGATGATTGATTCATCGGTTATTCGAAATATTCTTTATAGAAGCCACCAATTTGGCCTGTGTTATCGATTACAAAAATGAATTCTTCTGTTTCGTTTTTAACCTCATATGTTTGTCCAACAGTTAAGACATTAGAAACTAGATATTTTGATGCATTCGTATGTGCACAAGTAACATTTCTAGTAGTAGGTGCATTTTTCCAAACGTTATGTAACATAGTCCATCTCCTCAAATCTTTATCTCTTTATAGTATAAGCAAGAGCGTAGTGATTATCAACAATACGTTTATTCAATCAATTTTTTCGTTGTGCACGTATGTATCTGAAAGCAATAATTCCTACAACGCCGAGTGACACAAAAATCAAAGCGCTTTGAACATTTTCTAATATCAATCCATATGCGTAAGGAAAGGCTCGTCCAAGCTGAAAATAAATCATCATCCATACGAACCCTGAGAACAGCGAGTACTTTCCAAATTGAATGATTGGATATTTATTCGCTCCTACTACGTATGGCATTGCCCAACGAATACCAGGCAAAAAGAAACTGAGTGAAATTGCCTTTGGTCCATGCTTATCTAAAAAAGTTTGAAAAGTTTTGACTGGTTTTCCGAAACGAGATACCTCCAATTTTTGAATAAATTTCGGACCTAGTTTCCTACCTATAAAAAAAGCAAACATCGTTGCAGTGATTAAGCCTAGATAGGCAGAAATAAATGCATATACAGGATGAAAACCATTTATTTCCGTTAATACACCTGAAAATGAAGCAGCCACTTCATTTGGTATGGGAAGTCCAAATAACAGTAACCAATTAAAAAGAAACATGCTTAAGTATCCAAACTTTTGAACAAGATCCATTAAAAAAGAAACATCCATATTTTCAACTACTTTCATACTCGGTACTCCTATTTTGCCAAAAAAAAGACAGCTCCGCAAATGCGAAACTGTCATTTAAAGAAATTAAGAATTTAATAATAAATCTTCAGGGTTTTCAAGCAATTCTTTTACAGTTTTCAAGAAACCTACTGAGTCTTTACCATCAATTACACGGTGATCATATGATAATGCTACATACATCATTGGACGTATTTCAATTTCATTACCAACAGCGATTGGACGTTTTTGAATTGTATGCATTCCTAAAATACCTACTTGAGTACCATTCAAGATTGGTGTAGACATTAACGAACCAAAAACACCGCCATTAGTGATTGTGAATGAACCACCTGACATATCTGATAATGATAATTTGTTATCACGAGCTTTTTTAGCTAATTCTCCGATGTTTCCTTCGATTTCAGCAAAGTTTTTACGATCTGCATCACGGACAATCGGCACTACTAATCCACCTTCAGTTGATACTGCAATCCCAATATCATAGAAGTTGTTTTTCACGATATAATCACCATCAAGTTGGGAATTCACGTAAGGATATTTTTTAAGAGCTGCTACTACTGCTTTAGTGAAGAATGACATAAATCCTAAACGTACACCACTATCGTCAAAGAACTTGTCTTTTTTACGAGAACGTAATGCCATTACATTTGTCATGTCAATTTCATTGAATGTAGTTAACATAGCTGTGCTTTGACGTACTTCTAATAAACGAGATGCAATTGTTTGACGACGACGTGACATTTTCTCACGAGTTGTTCGGCCATCATCTTCTACTGGAGCAGATGCAGCTTTGGCTACTGGTGCAGCCGAAGCTGCTTTTGGTGCATTTGAGTGTGCTGAAACATCTTGTACACGTACACGCCCCATTGGGTCAATTGGTGATACAGCCTGTAAGTCGATACCTTTTTCACGTGCAAGTTTGCGAGCAGCTGGGCTAGCAATTGTTCGGTCTGTTGATGAAGATTCTTCTTTTGCAGCTGCAGCAACTGGAGCTTTTGCAATTGGAGCTTCTTCTGCAGTTTTAACAGGTGCATCCGCTTCAGCAGGATCTGCTTCAACTGGATTGTTTGTAGCACTGCCACTTCCTGATCCTTCTCCAACTACTGCTATCACTTGCCCAACTTCTACTGTATCACCTTCAGCGAAAAGTAGTTCTTGAACAACTCCAGCTTCTTCAGAAATAACTTCAACGTTTACTTTATCTGTTTCTAGTTCAACGATGAATTCACCTTTTTCAACTGTATCACCTGGTTGTTTTAACCATTGTGCTATTGTTCCTTCTGTAATCGACTCTGCTAATTCCGGTACTTTAATTTCTGCCACTATATGTTCCTCCTCTAAATCAATCAATAAAACTTTACTTTACCGTGAAACTGCTTCTTCAATAATGCGAGATTGTTCAACCTTATGTGTCTCGCCATCACCTTCAGCTGTACTAGATCGCTTAACACGCCCAATGTAACGAACGCCCTTTGTGCCAGCTAGATCGCGTAAGTATGGATCTGCAAATGTCCAAGATCCCATATTTTGAGGCTCTTCTTGTACCCATGCAATTTCTTTCGCATTTGGAAATCTTTCAAGAATTGTTTGAATCTTCTCAGATGGGAATGGATACAATTGTTCAACACGGATGATGTGTAGATGATCGAATTCTTTACCATCTTTCACCTTATCAGCTAAATCAATTGCCATTTTTCCGCTTGCAAGTAATACACGTTCTACTTTATCAGGATGCTTTCCAAGACCTGGTTGTTCTAGCACTGTTTCGAATTGCCCTGTTGTCAAATCCGCAACATCTGCACCTACTTGTGGATGACGAAGCAATGATTTAGGTGACACAATGATTAATGGTCTCATTGTTTCATCTCCAAGCATCTTAGCTTGTCGACGTAATATATGGAAATAGTTTGCTGCACTAGAGAGATTTGCAACTGTCCAGTTGTTTTCTCCTGCCATTTGTAGGAATCGCTCTAAACGTGCACTTGAATGCTCAGGACCTTGACCTTCATAGCCATGTGGTAATAACATAACCAATCCAGATTTTTGTCCCCATTTCGAACGACTAGCCGAAATGAACTGATCGAACATGGATTGTGCCATATTTGCAAAATCTCCATATTGAGCTTCCCAAATAACTAGAGCTTTTTCATTTTCTGTATTGTAGCCATATTCATATCCTAAAATTGCCGATTCAGTTAACGGACTATTATAGGCAACAAATGATGCTTTCGCATCTGAAATATGGTGTAGTGGAACAAGTTCAGCACCTGTTTTTTCATCATGTAAAACTACATGTCTATGTGCGAATGTTCCACGTTGTACATCTTGACCAGTTAATCGAACTGGATTTCCATCTTGTAAAATCGAACCAAATGCCAATGTTTCAGCATGTGCCCAATCAATTTTCCCTTTACCTTTGAATGGTTCTTCACGACGTTTTAAAATTCGTTCCAGTTTTTTAAATGCCGAGAATTCTGAAGGCCAAGACAATAATTCAGCATTCATTTTCACTAGAGTTTCTTCACTTACACCAGTTGGAACTTCTGGATAGCCATTTAACACTACTTCTGGAATGACGATTTCTTGATGATCACCTTCTGATACCGGAACTTCTCTAACTCGGTCGTATGCGTCTTGCATCGTGTTGTGAACTTCAGTTTCAAAGCTCTTCACTTCATCTGTTGTTAACACTTTGTCCGCTACTAATTGTTTCCCGTATAATTCACGCACAGTAGGATGTTTGTGAATTGCATGATACATGGTTGGATTTGTAACTAATGGTTCATCCATTTCATTGTGACCAAAACGACGATAACCAATTAGATCGATTACGATATCCTTGCCAAATTGTTCACGATACTCAAATGCAAATTGTGCAGTAGCTAATACCGCTTCTACGTCATCTGCGTTTACATGCATAATTGGTACTTCGTAACCTTTAGCAGGATCTGAAGAATAATGAGTTGAACGAGAATCATAATATTCAGTTGTGAAACCAATCATATTATTTGTAATGATATGAATAGATCCACCTGTTTGGAATCCACGAACTCGGCTATAGTTTAAAGTTTCAGTTACTATTCCTTGACCAGGGAAAGCGGCATCACCATGAATTAACACAGAATACGCTGCTTTCGGATCTTGCGTAGGAATTCCAGTATTTGATGTCACTTCTTGTGCAGCACGTGTTTGGCCATTCACTACTGGACTCACCACTTCTAGATGAGAAGGATTATACGCAAGTTTCACTTTAAGACCTGATTTGGCTGTAAAGGTTGCACCCATGTGATACTTAACATCGCCATACCAGCCTTTTGTAATTTCCAACGAGTCATCTTTTGGCAAGAATGAGTCATTTGGTACATGTGCAAAGTCTGCAAACATCATATCGTATGGTTTGTTGATGATGTGGGTCAAGACGTTCAAACGTCCACGGTGTGCCATTCCAATTAATACTTGTTTCGTTTCATGTTTTTCAGATTGACGAACTAATTCATCAAGTAATACAACCAAAGTATCTAAACCTTCAATTGAGAATCGTTTAGCTCCAACAAATGTTCGATGAATGAATTTTTCAAAGCCCTCAATTTCAGATAAACGTTTAAGTAATGATTGACGTTCGTCTTTTGTCAACGATACTTTCATTGACGAGGATTCAATTTTCGATTGAATCCATTGACGTTCTTGTGGGTTAATAATGTGTGCAAATTCGTAAGCGATTTTATTTGTATAGAAAGATTTCAATAATTCGATTGCTTGCAAGCCATTTTGAACACTGCTAGGTGCATTTTTTATTAGTAAAGTTGCAGGCATATTAATCAAATCAGTATCAGTTAATCCGTATGTTGCTGGATCCATTCTTGTTGTATCTTTTGGACGATCATTTAAAGGATAAATATCCGCAGCTAAATGACCGTGAGCTCGAATAGCATCCGCTAATTGCACAGCTGCCAACACTTTCCCAAAGTTGTGTGGATCCACTTGACCAGCTGCAGAAAAATCGACAGCATTCTCATTAAAAGTTGGTGCTCCATATTCTTTAAATAAATCAGCAAGATCCGCATCTACAGATTCAGGTGACTGTGTAAATAATTCATACATTTCTAAAACATAACCCAAGTTTGGACCTGAAAGCTTAGTCCATGGTGACCCATTCGGTGTCCCGCTTTTCGACATTTACAATACCCTCCAACTTATTGCCAAACGGCATTTCCTATTTAGCTTTTATACATCTACACTAGTTTATCACGTTATCTCTTGATATCAAAGTAATCGAACGTGATCAAAATGCAGAACAATTTTTCCATTTCAATCTTACTACTATCCCTAGAAAATACAATGCTTTTTGACAAATTAAGCAAACTTTTTCATAAAGCCGAAATAACTGGTTAATTAGACAAGTATTTAACATTTAATTAATAGGGAAAGTGATGAAAAATGTAGTTCCTTCAGCTTCGACACTTGCTACGTCTATCGATCCACTTGCGTGTTCGACCAACATCTTTACAATACTTAAACCAAGTCCACTTCCACCTAAGTCCCTTGATCGTGCAGCATCCACTCGATAAAAACGATCAAAAATCTTGGAGATATGTGGCTGCGCGATCCCAATTCCTTGATCTTGAATACAAATACATACATGTTTGGCCTCGTGTACATAGGAAATTGACACCTTAGCCGGATCCATACTATACCTTATGGCATTTGTTATGATATTTCGTAAGATTTGCTGGTACACATTTGAAGATATTAATACCTCTATTTCACCTTGAGAAGGGTTATGTTCAATAATTGCCGATGGGTAAACTTGAGTTAATTCTTCTATCACTTTTCCTGTAAGATCGACAATGTTTGTTCTTGGACTATCCTTAATTTGTTCTCCACGAGCAAGTTCAAGCATTTCATCAATTAAAATTTTCATATGATGTACTTCACGTAATGATATTCCTAGGGACTCCACCAAGATTTCAGGATCCTCTTTACCCCATCTATTCAATAATGATAGATGACCTTCTACAACTTGTATTGGTGTGCGTAGTTCGTGAGATGCATCCGCCATAAACTGCTGTTGCTGCTCAAAAGACGCTTTCAGTTTAGCCATCATGCTCTCGTATACCGTGATTAGCTCGCCAATTTCATCTTTAGCATAATAATCAATCGATAAATCTTTTTTAAATCCATGTGCCGCTACGTCGTCCATCGTCAGTTTCAAGTCTTGGAGTGGTTTTAATAAATAGCTAGCCAGAACATACCCAATCCATCCAGATAATAATAATGAGCAGACACTAAGAAGGAGTAGTGCAGTTAACATATATGTCATGATGGATTGAAATGCATTTAATGGATGTTCAAGTTGGACATACCCATGAAATCGTCCAAGTTCAACATTTCCAATAGCAGAAATGGTTGATGCGTTTTCATTGAAAAGCGAATAACCATCAGCAGGTATTTCAATCTCATCAAACATTGGGAATGATGCTGTATCATTTATACGAAGTAATTCAATTCCATCAGCATTAAGTAAACGCACAGTTTGTTCTTTATCTACAATTGATGTCATTAATCCTGTGTTTGACTGAATATCTTTAATGGTTAAAAATGGACCTTGGGATTCAAAGAAACTTGTCAAATCACTCATTGTTCGTTGCACTTCTTGTTTTTCCTGTTCATAAAGCCATCCTTTTAATGCTACATACAAAATGATACTCATAACTGTAAAGCTTAGAAAGATGACAACCGAAGAGCTTATCGCCCATTTTTTCTTTAGAGACTGAGAGTAAATCAATTGTTTCCATTGTTTCATTTCATTCATTCCCGCATCACATATCCTACTCCCCTCACAGTCTCTATATAACTAGCCATTCCTTGAGGTAACTTTGAACGTAAATGCCTGATGTATACATCCACAACATTTGTTTCGATGTCTGCTAAATATCCCCATACATTTTGTAAGATTAAGTCTCTAGATACCACACGATTCTTTTGTTGGATTAAGTAGACGAGTAAGTCATACTCAGTTTTTGTTAATTCAACCGTTTCATTGTTCACTTCAACAAGATGTGCTGCCGTATCTACCGCAATATCTTTAAATACAAGCCTTGTACTGGGATCTTCTACTCCAATAGTTCTCCTTAAAACAGATCGAATTCTGGCTAACAGTTCTTCAATTGCAAATGGCTTAACTATGTAATCATCTGCACCAGCATCTAGACCGGCTACACGGTCCATAACTGCATCTCTTGCAGTGATAAGTAAAATAGGAATTTGTGAAGACATGCGAATACGACGGCAAACTTCAATGCCATTTAATTCGGGTAACATGACATCCAGTAAGATTACATCAAATACTTCCTGTTGTGCCTTTTCCAGACCCGCTCTTCCTGATAGTACATGCGTAACCTCGAATTTTTCATGCCGTAATTCAAGTTCAATAAATCGAGCAATATTCTTTTCGTCTTCAACCAGTAACACGCGATAATGCATTGATTCACCCACTTATCAAATTTTCAAAAAAACCGTTCCATCACGCGGAACGGTTGTCTATCAAATTAAACATTTTAATCACTAATCTAAAAAAATCCCATACTATAAATCAACTAAATCCGAGTAAAAGAGGGAATGAACACATCCCGCATGCATGCATCCATCATATTGACCAACCATCTCTAATTTTTTGCTGAGCTTCAGTCTGTAATTCATTATACTCTGCTATTTCATGATCGTGTGTGACGATTGAAAGCACCTTGAATTCACTACTCTCTGTTAACTCTCCCGAATATTCTTCAAAAAATGTTGCATTTCCGATTAATGATAAATTTAATATATTGTCCTTTTCCGCAATTAAACATTTTACAAAACCACCTGGGTTATAAACAGTGACCTCACCAAAAGGAACAAGTTTTATTATTGCAGAAACCAAAGCCGAAGCAGTCATGGCTGTCCCGCATGCATTCGTAAATCCTACACCACGTTCGAAAGTCCTGACAAAAATACTCTCTTCATCAATAGGATGAACAAAACTTACATTCACACCATCTTTAAAATAATCATTTTCTCTATTAAAAGAAGATGAGAGTTGTTCTTGAAACTGTATATCTTCAATATATTGAATAGGAACAATTCCTATTAAGTGTGGATTAGGGACAGATACGGCGGAAAAGCTAATAGAATTAGAAAACTCTGGTACAACCTCATGAATTAACTCTTGTTTATTTTGATAACTCATCGGAAGCGATGAAAGTTCAAATGATACAGGAGAGATTTCAACGGAATACGTATCGATATTTTTATATATAGGCTTAACTTTTTGTACAGTTAATACCGCTTTCATTGTTTCGATAGTTGCAGTAGATTTACCTAATTTCGTCAAGACATAACGTGCTACACATCTCAGACCGTTTCCGCACATTGATGCTTCAGATCCGTCAGCATTATATACGCGCATTTTAGCATCCGCTACAGTTGATTCTGAAATAATTAACAAACCATCCGCGCCATTATTTATAGAGGGATCACACATGTGTTTTGCTGTTAATGGCCAATTGTAAGTGACATTTGGCATTTCTTCATGTAAATAAAAGGTGTTGCCTGAACCGTGTACTTTATCAAATTTAATAGTCAAAATAATCCCTCCAAGTATCTATCTTTTTATGATAAATCTTATTGAAAAGGTATACAACTATTCCAGCACATTAAGTCCGGAAATTTGTAACAAAACGAACACAATTTTTACAAATTTTTCACTTTGCTTTTCAAAAAAAAATTAGTATAGTAAGAATGCAAATAACAATTTCATAAAGCGATTTATTCACCATAAATCGTGAGGGAAGGCAAATGGTGCGTCACCAGTATTCATACTGGTTCTAGTGGGTTCGATTCCCACCCCGGAATTTTTTATGCACCACAAAATGAAAAATTTCGAGGGGCTAGAGGAGACGTCTGTCTTTATCTGCCCCAAAACGGAGGCGTTTTTAATGATAAAAAGACGAGAACTACACGAATGTGGTCCTTTATTCGAGTATCTATCTCACCCATCTGTCTTCCCTTTCGTTCGCCAAAAAGCAGTTTCTGCTGATGAATTTTTATTTATGACGAAACAATTAATGGAAGAAGAAGATAGAGGAGAAGTTATTTCCCGCACGATTACCGATGATTACGGTATGCCAATAGGAACCATTAATTTATATGATATACAAGATCAAGCTGGTTTTTTGGGGACTTGGATTGGCCATCCTTTTCAAGGAAAAGGTTTTAACCAAAAAGCTAAAAATTTGTTTTTAGAAGAACTTTTTTACCAACACGATATTACAACTGTTTTTCTTCGTATTAGACAATCAAATATTAAGTCTATTAGAGCGACAGAAAAACTTCCTTATACGCTGGATGCAAGAAATACCCATCCGGCATTATTTGAAGAAATTAATACAGGTGAACATCAGTTCGTGCTCTATCAAATCCCTAAAGATTTATTCTACATGGCTACTGCTACGTCCAGGTTTGCTGAGGATGAAGAACAGGCAATGTAAAAAATACCGACCACACTAAAAAGTGTGTGGTCGGTATTTTTTATTTTCCAAAAGAATTTATGAGTTCCACCATATCATCTGGTGTTTTAGGAAGTTCGGATTTCTCCATTACTTGACGAATCTGCTCAGTTTGACTATGCAAATCTTCAATCGTCTTAATAAATGCTTTTGGCGTGACATCATCTTCCTCCAGAACTTTAGCCCATCCTTGTTTTTCAAAGATATTTGCGTTCAATAATTGATCACCACGGCTTTGGAGTTTAGATAACGGAATTAATAACATCGGTTTCCGTAAAGCTAAAAATTCGAATATCGAGTTTGATCCTGCTCTCGATACAATCACATTTGTTGCATGAAGTAAATCTGGCAACTCGGTAGTTACATATTCAAATTGTTTATAGCCTGCTATGCCACTTAGGGTATTATCCGATTTTCCTTTTCCGCACAAATGGATGATGTCATACATTTCAAGTAATCGAGTTAAGTTTGTTCGAATTGCATCATTTATAACTGTAGATCCTTGACTTCCTCCCATGACCAGAAGAATTGGTTTAAACCCACTGAATCCACAAAGTTGAAGTCCCTTCATTTTGTTGCCTTCAAATAACTCTGAGCGAATGATAGAACCTGAACAACTCGATTTATCAGCGGGTAAATGTTTTAATGTTTCTGGAAAAACAGTGAAGATATGCTGGGCGAAAGGCTTAGCAATTTTGTTAGCTAAACCAGGAGTTACATCCGATTCATGAACAACCACCGGAATACCAGCTAACTTACCGGCCATTACAACGGGAACAGATACAAATCCACCTTTTGAAAAGATAACAGACGGTTTAACTTTTCTAAGAATGTATATAGCTTGTAATAACCCTTTCCCTACTCGCAGTGGATCTGTAAAATTTTTGACTGATGCATAGCGTCTTAATTTCCCGCTTGAGATCGCATGATATTTTATATGTGGAAATGTATCCCGAATCAATTCTAATTCGATACCATCTTTTGAACCAATATAATGAACTTCAAACCCTTTTCTTTCTAATGTCGGGATAATCGCTTGATTTAATGAAACATGACCCGCAGTACCCCCACCTGTTAAAACGATTGTTTTTTTATTCATACTTTTATCTCCTATTCTTTCAAGCCTATCATTAATAATACTAAAATCGATAACCTAAAACTTCATCATGACCCTGATTGGTCCCTTACATAATATACACTATCTAATGACACAAAATGAACGATTCAATCAAAGACGTGAATTTACGATAAAACTCTAAAAAATTGCATAACATTAATTTATACATTAATTATGCTATACTGATTGGGAATTTTAAGAAAACCAGGTGAAAGCTTATGTATGAAACAACGGATATTAAACAAAAATGGTTCCTTATGTTAAAAATTGTCTTTCCAATTCTAGTCACACAAGTCGCACTTTATTTAGTATCATTTTTTGATATTTTAATGTCAAGTCGTTATAGCAGTGAAGATCTAGCAGGTGTGGCAGTAGGTTCGTCGCTTTGGGTACCAGTATATACTGGATTAGCAGGGATTTTACTAGCCATTACACCAATCGTTGCACAACTCGTAGGTGCTGAGAAAAAAGATGAAGTTAGATCAGTAGTTCAACAAGGATTACTGCTATCATTGACATTATCCATCGTAGTCATCATTATTATGTTCCTGATTTTAGAACCTCTCTTACAGTCAATGTCATTAGAGTTACGAGTGGAGAAGATCTCTAGTTCGTATTTAATGGCAATGAGTATTGGTATCATTCCTTTATTTGCATACAATGTATTGCGTTCATATATGGATGCATTAGGGAAAACGCGCGTGACAATGTTCATCACCTTATTGTCTGCACCGATCAATGTCTTTTTTAATTACTTGTTAATCTTCGGTAATTTGGGATTCCCTGAACTTGGTGGTGCTGGTGCAGGATTTGCTTCCGCCATTACGTACTGGCTACTTTTCTTAATTGCAGTGTTTATCGCACATAAACAAAAACCATTCCAACAATATGAATTATTTAAACATTGGCAGTCTGTTCAGTTTTCTAAATGGCGAGATATTAGTAAAATAGGCGTTCCCATTGGCTTATCAATTTTTGCAGAGACAAGTATTTTTTCTGCCGTTACACTAATGATGAGCACTTATACCACTGCCGTTATATCTGCTCATCAAATCGCCTTAAATTTCACTTCACTGATGTATATGGTCCCTTTGAGTATTTCCATAGGAGCCACTGTGCTAGTCGGATTTGAAGTGGGTGCACAACGATTTAAAGATGCAAAAACTTATAGTAGGTTAAGTGTGGGAACTGCAATATTATTCAGCTTTTTCTCCGCATGTATCTTGTTCTTTTTCAGGGAACAAATAGCCTCTATTTATACTTCTGACAGTGAAGTGATTCACTTAACCATACAATTCTTTGTTTTCGCTGCACTTTTCCAACTGTCAGATGCAGTACAAGCACCGGTTCAAGGTTCATTACGAGGTTATAAAGATGTGAACGTTACATTTGTTATGGCAATTATTTCTTATTGGGTGATTGGATTGCCAATCGGTTACTTATTATCAAAGTATACTGATTTTGGGCCATTCGGTTACTGGGTTGGATTAATAGTTGGATTATCTGCAGGAGCGGTAACACTTTCGTATCGACTGATCCGTATTCAAAATAAAAAAAAGAGTAACCCAAATGCTTAGCTTTTGGGTTACTCTTTTTATCTCTTTATTTTTGGATAAATTGTTGAGTCCAGTAGTTTCCGTTTGCAACATAACCGATACCAATATGAGTATAGTTACCATTCATGATATTTTCACGGTGACCTGGAGATTCCATCCATCCTTGAACAACTTCAGCAGCAGATCTTTGACCCATTGCGATATTTTCCGCAGCAGCTCTATAAGCAATTCCACGTGCTTTCATTTGATCAAAAGGTGAACCTAAAGTTGGGCTATTATGAGAAAAGTAATTATTGTTACTCATATCTGCTGATTTTGCACGAGCAGACGCCATTAATGCTGTATCAGCTGCAAGTGGTTTTAAACCAGCTTTTGCACGTTCTTGATTAGTCAATGTTAGAACTTGCTGTTCGATTGATGAAATTGATGCTGTTGGTGCTGTTGGTGCTGTTGGTGCTGTTGGTGTTGATGGTGTTGATGGTTTTGTCGGTGCTACTGGAGTAGTCGGTTTTTGTGTTACCGGCTTTTCAGTCACTGGTTTTTCTACCGGTTTTTGTGCTACAGGTTTCTGAGCAACTGGTTTTTGTACTACCGGCTTTTGTGCTACTGGTTTTTGAGTAACCGGTTTTTGTGCTGCTGGTTTTTTAGCCGCAGGTTTTTGTACTACTTCTTTTTCTGCTGTAGGTTTTAATGCCAAATATTTAGCAAGAATATTATCAAACCCATAAAGTTTATTCAGCTCCATTTTTAGAGCTTCTGGAACTTGTAGAGAATCTGCAGACCCTACAAAGTTAATTATTATGCTATCAGACTTGGAAGCATTTGATGAAAATGAAGCTTCTGCTGTTGCAGCTTGACCTAATGTGACGACCATTGCGCCCATCGTTAATGATAGTAACCATTTTTTCATTTGTATTCCCTCCTCTTTCTGTTTCCTAGTCTATCTTTAAAATCTATTAAAAAAATACCTAATCGTTTCCAGTGTTGCCAAAGGAACAGAAAAGGTACTATCTACGCTCATTTAATTACCGTATTATTGTGTTGTTTTAGATTTTATACCAAATTTTTCATCTTATAAGCTATTGACTTTATGATAGACAGAATCGTATAACTCTTTGAGTTGTTGTTTTACGGCAGGATTTACCGTACTTTTTTCAATCCGTTCATAGGCAATCTCTAGTTTTTGTTCAGGACTTTTGCGAACACGCGGATGTGTTAGCTCATCCAATAACTCTATTTGTATACTTGATTCTAGTTGACTAGCCGTTTCTAATGTCAAAGCTGATTGTCGATTTGAAAACAAAGTTTGGTAAGCTTGAATTAATTCATTCATGCGTAATCACTCGCTTCCTGGCACTTGTAAACTTGCAATTTGTTCACCGATGATTACAATGGTCGGTTCCATCTTTACATACTCGGGTAACCATTGGACCATACCGTATGAGTATTGGAACAGCATTGGGTTTTTAATGCCTTCAATAGGAACATAACCTTTCATGCGATAAACAGTTGATGGTAGAGTTCTTAACCAATTTTCAAACGTTTCTTGTTCTACTGAATGTTTAAATGTAAGGAGTCTAGTTGACAACGATAGCTCCTCACCAATTCTTGCTTTCTGAACTTCTTTTTCTTGAATCGTTCCTTTTAATCTTTCTAATATGGAAATAGGACATTTCCCATGAGAAGTTTGAATAAGTTGAGCTGATGGATTAAAACTTTGTAACTCATATGTCACTCTTGCTAATTCTCCTTCAGTTAATAAATCCATTTTATTTGCTAGGAGTAAATGGGCATGCCGAATTTGTTCCAAAAATAAAGAACGAACTTGTGGTTTTAACTGTTCACGATCTATCCATAGCTTACTATCTACGAGTGTCACGATGCCTTTTACATTCAGATCTTTCGCAAATAATGGAGAATATACGGCATCTAAGGCTTCTACGGGATGAGCGGCTCCAGTGGTTTCAATTAATAAGACATCAAACGTCTCATTTGCTAACAACGTTTGGAGTTGAGCCTCTGTTTTCTCTGCGCCTGAACAACATATGCATCCCTCTAACATCTCTTTAAGTGGAATATCCTCTTCTACGGCTTTCGAATCAAACGGTAATTTCCCTAATTCATTCATTAAGACGGCTGGTTTAAGACCTTTTTCTTTGAACTGACGAATGACATCAGTTAATAAAGAAGTCTTTCCACTGCCTAAGAAACCACTAAATAAAAATACATCTTTCAAAACAATCAACCTTTCCTGTGAAAAAAGCTGACCTCAAAATGCAGGCCAGCTTTTGTTTATTTTGCTAGTTGTTTTAAAACTAGATTTTTTGCTTTTATTAATTGCGGGTCTTCTTTTTCGATTTTTAGACGTAATCGATCCATTAAGGCATATGTTGTCTCACCAGTTAAGATGCCCGTTTCTTCAAGTTTTGCCTCTTTTTGTACTTGTTTTACTGCTGTCTCCGTCTGATTATCAAATAAACCATCTATTTTACCTGGATCAATACCAATCGCAGTCAGCATTTCTTCAGCTGATTTCACTTGATCGGATAAAACACCATTTTTCATTTGTACCGAGGCGTCTAGATATGGTAATTGTGTATAGGGAGGATACTCCACTTTCACATCAGGAGCAATTCCTTTTTCATGAATCCAGTTACCTTCTGGAGTTAACCATTTTGCTGTTGTGAATTTCATGTTTGAACCATCCGTCAATTCATTGGCAGTTTGAACAGTTCCTTTACCAAATGTATTTAATCCAACTAGTTTGACCCCAGCTGATTCACTCATTGCTGCAGCTAAAATTTCAGATGCAGATGCACTACCACCATCAATCAATAATGACACTGGCACTTTTACTTTTGTTCCATTTGTTGCTACATAAATTTCTGCATCTTCTCCTTTTTCTTTTGTTTGGAATAAAGGAGTTCCATCTTCAACAAATAAATTAGAGATATCAATTGCTGATGTTAAAAGCCCACCTGGATTTTGTCTAACATCGAGTACAAGTGCTTGCATACCGGCTTCTTCCATCTCGGAAATGGCAGATAGTAATTCATCATACGTATTTTCGGAGAAACTCGTAATTTGGATATGTGCTACTTTTTCTTCCAACATATCAGCATACACTGTTTCAATCGGAATCTCATCACGGACGATCGTGATTTCCATGGGATCTGTCAGTTCTCCCCGCTGAATCGTTAAGGTTACCGAAGTACCCTTTTCACCACGAATAAGCAGTACAGCTTCAGAAGCACCCATCCCTTGAATGCTTTCTCCATCAACAGCGATAATAGTATCGTTTGTTAGAATGCCTGCTTTTTCAGCTGGTGAATTTTTGATCGGTGAAACCACTGAAATATAACCGTTACGTTCTTGGATTTCAGCACCAATTCCCTGGAAACTAGAAGAGATACTTTCTTGAAATTGAGCTGCTTCATCTTGATTCATATAATCAGAATAAGGGTCGCCGAGTGAATCAATCATCCCGTTAATAGCCCCATTAACTAAAGTCTCTTGATTTATATCCGCATAATAACCTTCTTTTAATTCGTCATAGGCTTGATATAATTTTTGAAACTCGCGTCTTTCAGGTGCTCCTACATCTACAACTTTTTCATCACCAAAAGTTAATGCGAACATGGTTATACCAGTTGTACTTAAGATCAATACAAAGATTAGCATGATAAAGACGAAGGGCTTCAAACGAATATATTTCCCCGCAGGTGCATCATGTTGTTCTTGTTGAGGCTGTTCTTCATGCTCATTTGGATTGTTATTCTGTTCATCCATATTTTTCACCACTTTCAAATCGATACCGTTACTAGTCACTTGTAAATGTTTATGTATAGTTTATCAGTTTAATCCCATTAACGGAAACAAAAAAGGCTGTCAATAAACGTATGACAGCCTTTCCTAGTCAACCTACTTAATCTTGAATTGCTGCTTCTAGTGCTACAATAATCATATCATTAAATGTTAATTGGCGTTCTTCTGCTGATGTCACTTCCCCTGTTAATAAGTGATCACTAACAGTTAAGATTGAAAGTGCTTGACGTCCAAACTTAGCAGCCAATGTGTAAAGAGCCGAAGATTCCATTTCAAGTGCTAGAATACCGTACTGAGCCCATTTTTCATGCTCTGCATATTCGTTATAGAAAACATCTTCCGTGAATACGTTTCCTACTTTTAAGTTCAAACCTTTTTCTTTTCCAGCATTATATGCTTTTAACAGCAAGTCAAAGTCTGCTGTTGGTGCATAATTAACACCATTAAAAATGATTTCATTCATTTTTGAGTCAGTTGAAGCACTTTGTGCAAGTATTACGTCGCGAACTTTTACATCTTTATGAATAGAACCACAAGTACCAACGCGTATTAATTTTTGTACATCATATTCATTCATTAACTCTGTAACATAAATCGAAATTGATGGTACACCCATACCAGTTCCTTGAACCGAAATGCGTTTTCCTTTGTAAGTTCCAGTGTAACCGAACATGTTTCGTACTTCATTGTAAAGAACAACGTCTTCTAAAAACGTTTCAGCAATGTACTTCGCACGTAGTGGATCTCCTGGTAATAAAATCGTATCAGCAATTTCGCCTTTTTTGGCATTAATATGAACACTCATTTTTGTAACCTCACTTTATAAACTTTTCCGTCTAATCATACTGTTTTTTTAGCTCAGATGCAAATGGATTAAGAATAACGTGTTAATTCTTGACGAAGTCTTGATTCAAGTGTGGCTAAATCAGCTTTTGTAAGCATTAAACGAATAAATGATTCATCCATATTTAAAGCTTCAGAAAATAAACTACCTAGTCCTCTTACTTTACGATCTACCTGAATCAATAATTCAATTTGATCCGATGCTTTTGGAATAAATGTTAGCTCAACTTCATCAAATTTACCTCTAAATGGTCCACCTGTAGGAACAAACTCGAATTCTTGGACGAACTTCGTCAACCCTTTATATGCCCGAGGTGCTTCTTCACAGTCCACTTTACGAAGTTTCAATCCTAAGTTCTGAGCTGCAGTTAATCCAGCTTGTATGAATGTATTAGGACGAACTTCAATCATATCTTTATCACCAGGATCCACAGCATTTTTGATGTCTAAGCCTGTTTGAAGCCAAACTCGCGTTTTTCCCATTGTGACAGGTGTAATTAGAGGAAGATTAAATGAGAAAGGAAATACTTTTTTCTCTCCTTTTCCAATACTGAATGGTTCATTTAACTTGAAAGAAGAGATCGCGACTGAATCTGTATATTTATTGTCATTTGCTTCACGCTCATACGTTGTGTAGACCTTAATATAAATCGAGTCTACAGATTGTGAAACATTTCCTCCTACAACTTCCGTTACACCAGAAATAATTTCACCTGCTACAAATGCTGAATTATTGAGTTTCGTATCGACCTTTGCATTCCCTACACCAACAGATGCTAACACTTTGTTAAAAATAGACAAGAAAATTCCCCCTTATATAAAACTAATAGGTATTACGATTGAGATGCCACATTAGTTTCATATAATAACCACAATTCATCAAATATAGTAGCTGACATATCTGGATGTGCCATTTCTTCAATATATCTTGAAATTATTTCAAAATCTGAAGAGTGTTTTGGAAAGTTTAAATCGTAAAACATCTCTTCCGCAAAAATTGCTTTCAAATCTGAAATGGGTCCACCTCTATAAGTAAGAACATATTTATAAAATGACTGATTCATAGGTACCTCCCCAAGTTTGATACTTTTTCTCTAATATATACATCAATTCATTGTAAAAGTAAAAACAGAACATATTTTAAAAAGCTAAACCTTTATGCAGAAAAGGTTTAGCTTACAATTAGAAATGAGTTAAGTATTCGCCATAGCCTTCTTCTTGCAATTTCTCTTTTGGAATAAATCTCAATGATGCTGAATTTATACAATATCTTAACCCATCAGGTCCTGGTCCATCTGGAAATACATGCCCTAAATGAGAATTCGCAGTTTTACTACGTACTTCTGTTCTTCTCATCCCATGTGACTCATCAAAATGCTCTGTCACTTCTGGACCTTCGATTGGTTTGGAGAAACTTGGCCAGCCACAGCCAGCATCGTATTTGTCCTTAGAACTAAATAATGGTTTTCCAGATATGATATCGACATAGATGCCTTCATTAAATTGCTGATCGTATTCATTACGATGTGGCGGTTCTGTTCCATTTTCTTGTGTTACATGATATTGCATAGGCGTTAGTTTATTCTTCAACTCTTCTTTAGACATTATTGCTCACCCCATATTTTTTGTTTAAATCCAGCTCTTCCAGATCCTGTTTGATAGCGTTCATAGTGTGTTGGATTTTTTTTGTAATAATCTTGATGATATTTTTCTGCTGGATAAAATGGTTTTGCTTCCAAAATTGGTGTAACAATTGGTTTGGAAAATTTTCCACTAGCCTGTAATTCATTCTTAGATGCAGTGGCAACCTCTTTTTGCTCATTATCGTGATAATAAATCGCTGTTTCATAAGAAGATCCTCTATCATAGAATTGCCCACCCGGATCAGTTGGGTCAATTTGCATCCAAAAAAGTTGAACAAGTTTGTCGTAGGAGAACAATTCAGGGTCATAAGTGATTTGAACGGCTTCTTTATGCCCTGTCATATTCGAACAAACTTCTTCGTATGTGGGATTTTCTATTTCACCGCCTGTATATCCTGAAATAACGGAATGAATGCCTTCATAGGAATCAAATGGTTTGACCATACACCAAAAGCATCCACCTGCAAATGTTGCTTGTTCTAATGTCATTATATTGCCTCCCTCATTTGTTAGGTATAAGAACCTCAAGGATGATTTCATCCTGTTTTAAGTTGACCTCCTTCGCGCGTACTTCGACATCTGATTGCATTGGAATTCTTGATAAATCAATGTATACATCTTCTTCGTCAGGACGGACAATCATCCATTCAGGCAAAGCAACTGCATCTTCCATTACTTTTAACACGCTTTCAGGCGGAAGTCCCAAATTACCAATCTCCACTCCCGTTTGAACCAATCGTAAGTTCCCATTCGGCTCAACAATGGGATCGAATTTCATAATAACCGGTAGTTTGGTGGAAAAAATCGTAAGTTCTGTAGAAAGCAATATTTGGTCTTCTACAATTATCTTCAAGGGCAATGGTTTGCCTGTCATAGCGTCAATTATGTACGAATTTGCGATTCCCTCAAAATCCTCTTTTGTTGTTCTAAGAGTTAATACATTTCCATCGGAAGAGATCTTGGCTTCCCGTATTGGCGTTTTGTCTGATGGTGAACTTATCCAGAAGATAAACCCGACAAATACGGTAATAATTAGAGCTATTAGAAAGAAAAATGCTATTTTCCATCGATTCATGTATGGTTCAACTCCTTAGAAGTCTATTTCCCCATTTGTTAATTGGTTTAAACCGCAAGTTTTAAGGGATTCGAGGATACGATTTGTCATTTGATCATAGCCTTTACTATTTGGATGGAAAAAATCCGTATGATACACCATATTAATATTTGAATTGAATAAATCATCTACCGGAACATAACAAGCTTTTGTATCTTCAGTAGCTATATTGTTTATGGATTTATTCCAATTAACTACAATTTCATCAAACTCACTTTCTTGATCGGTTACGACAGTAAATGGATTATATAATCCGATTAATACAATTGGGGTATCAGTATTGAGTTTTCGGATTTCATTAATTATCTTTTGATAACGATGTGTAAATTCAATCAACTCTTTTTGGAATGCGTCGATACTAAGACTAAATAAATCCTGTTTAATAATCCGCATAATATCGTTTCCACCAATTGTCATAACTAGAAAATCTGCCTTTTGTAGTTCTTCGTTAACTTTTCCAGACTCAATCTGTTCTAATAGTTGATCACTTCGTTTTCCACGATGAGCTAAATTTAGTAGTTCCACATTGCGAACACCAGTAAAATTACTCATTTCCTCTTGAAAACGTCCTATATACCCAACCAAATTACGTTCATCTCCCACACCCTGGGTCAATGAATCGCCGAGACCAACTAGAATGATGTCATCCAAAATAAACATTTTGTTTATTGAAAGGTCTTCTGTCATAAATGATTGTTTCTCAGTGAAATCCACTGGATTCTTCAACTGATCATTTGAACAGCCTACCAATATGAAAGTATACATAGTGATGACAAATAGCAAATGTTTTGTCAACCTAATCTCTCCTTTCCAAAAAAAAAGCAGGGATTACCTCCCAGCCCATTTTCAATCTTTATTCGACCGTATACATAAAGCCTATCGCACCTATTCCCGTATGTGTACTAATGATTGGAGAAGTGAAGGCTACTTGAACATTAGAAATGCCGGTTTCTTCAATTAATTTCTTCAAGGGATTAGCCATTGCTTGCCCATTGGCTTGTGAGATTCCAACTGCTTTAACTATTTTACCTTTTGTATCTTCCATGAACCGATTATATAAATACTGTACTACTTGTTTATGGCTTCGAGCCTTAGCAATAGGGGTATATTCTCCACCTTCGAGGGAGGCAATTGGTTTAATTGAAAGCAAAGATCCAATCAATGCTTTTCCTTTCCCAATTCGACCACCTTTTACGAGATTCTCGAGTGTATCAACGACAACAAATAGATTCGTATTTTTTTGTATAGTAGTAACCTGAGTAATAATTTTATCCATTGAAGCTCCTTGACTAGCCAACTGCGCAGCTTCTAACACTTGGAATGATAAAGCAAATGAAATGAAACGTGAATCAATCACTGTTACATCTGAATCTGACATTTCGGAAGCTGCCTGTGCAGACTTAACCGTTCCACTCATCCCGCCTGTCATATGTATGGAAATAACTTGATCTCCATTCTTGCCCAGTTCATCATAAAGTTCTTTGAAAACCCCAACTGCTGGTTGTGAACTTTTCGGAAGTTCTTTTGATGTTTTCATCATTGCTAAGAATGATTCCGCCTGAACATCTACTCCATCAATATATGTTTTTCCATCAATTTGGATAGTTAAAGGGACGACATGGATTGAATATTGCTCAATTTGTTCAGCTGTTAAATCTGCAGTCGAATCAGTAACTATATGGATCTTTCTCATCTCGGTCACACCCTTCTGTCTCTACTCATTATAAAAATTAGTTGGTTATATGTAAACTAATTGCATGTGAATGTAAAAAAATCAAGAAAAAGCAGATGCTACTTTAGAGCATCCACTTTGAAGCAATTCAAATTAAACTACTTTATATTAGTAGCGTTTCTGATAGCCATCTTAACGTATTTGAACATCAACTAAATAATCCTCTATAATTTTCAACTTTTTCGTTGATAAATTAAGTACTTGTACTGCAATCCATTATCAGTTGAAATCGTTTCTGAAGACGATGTGATTTCCCATTCGTTACCATACACTGGAAAGAAAGTATCACCTTCAAATTGATGCTCGATATTTGTCACGTACAAAACGTCCGCATATGCCAACACTTCTTTAAAAATCTGTTCCCCACCAATAATCATGACCTCTTCATGATACTTTTGAGCCACAGCAATAGCATCTTCAACAGAATGAACGACTGTCACACCCTCATGTTGAAAGGAAGTATTTCGTGTGATTACTACATTCAGGCGTCCGGGTAAAGGTCGTCCTATGGACTCAAATGTATTACGTCCCATGACGATCGCTTTTCCCATCGTTTTTTCTTTAAAATAAGCAAGTTCACTCGGGATATGCCAAGGCATTTTATTGTCCTTCCCAATGACTCGATTAAGATCATGTGCAACAATTAATGAAATCATGAACTCCCTACTTTCTAAACAGCGATTGGCGCTTTAATTCGAGGATGTGGGTCGTATCCTTCTATTAGAATATCTTCAGATTCTAGATCAAAAATGGACATCTTTTCGTCTGAAATTTTAAGTTTCGGCAATTCACGTGGCTCGCGAGATAATTGCTCATTTACTTGATTCATGTGATTGGAGTAAATATGAGCGTCACCTAGGGTATGAACAAAATCACCAACTTCGAGATTACATTCTTTTGCAATTAAATGTGTTAATAGAGCATAAGATGCAATATTGAATGGTACTCCTAGAAAGACATCAGCACTTCTTTGATATAATTGGCAAGATAATTTTCCCTCAGCTACATAAAATTGAAAAAAAGTATGACAAGGCGGAAGAGCCATTTGATCTACTTCTGAAGGATTCCAAGCAGTAACAATATGTCGTCTGGAATCAGGATTATTCCTTATAGATGCAATGACATTTTTTAATTGATCAATTGAATTTCCATTTGGTGTCGGCCATGATCGCCACTGACGACCATAAACAGGTCCTAAATCTCCGTAAGTATCGGCAAACATGTCATCATTTAAAATTTTCTCTCTAAAAATAGACATTTGTTCATTCACTATGACTTGGAACTTTTCGTCAGCTGCTGCACGTAGTCCAAAATCCTTCATATCTGGTCCATCATACTCTTTACTGTTCACCCATCTTTCAAATGCCCATTCATCCCAAATATGATTTTTTTGGGCAATTAACGTTTTAACATTTGTATCACCCTTAATAAACCACAACAATTCAGAGATAATTAAACGCATTGCAGTCCTTTTAGTGGTCATTAAAGGAAACCCCTTAGATAAATCGAATCGCATTTGATACCCGAATATGCTCTTTGTTCCAGTGCCGGTGCGATCGTCTTTATATGTCCCGTCAGCTAAAATGGTTTGACACAGTTGTAAATATTGTTTCATAAATAACCCCTCCGGAAAATAAAAAACCCTTTTTCAGTATCTTAACATTGAAAAGGGTTTTTTTCATTATGACAACCACTTAGGTGGCATGTTTTTTGACCAGTAAATATCACCCAACGAGTAATGTTTGACGTATTGGTCAGACACAGTGTGATAATGAAAATTAAAAAAATATCCATCTTTAGGCTTGCGATCAGTTCTAACATGGAAACGAATGATATCAGAACGAGTTTCTGTGTCGAAAATATGAAATATTTTTTCACTATGATCACCTGAAGGATTTTCACTTATTGCCAAAGATTTGAGCTTATCTTGATTCATATCAACAAGAGTCATTTCAATTGCCTCTTGAATTTTCGGGAAAATGACTTCATCAAATTCATTGGATATGACTGGACCAATTTTTGTCCCGAATTTCAAATTGGATTGTTCTTTTGCAAGAGTAATTGCATCTTCAATAAACGTAGAGGGTGCTTCATAAGACCAATCTACTGCATAAGTATTTAACGAATTTTGCGACGAGATCGATTTTTGATTAGCTTTATCGTCTAGTAAGTTTTCCCAAATACTATGATCGGGGGAAATAACTCCAAACGTTAAGAGTGCTACTGTAATAACAAGCGTTTTCTGAATCCAATTTTTCATTTCTAATCACCCACAAGTATGTACAATTTTTAACAACCTTATATTTCTAATACGAAATCAAAGATGAAAAGGTTTCATCTTTCTTCTATTCATTGTACAATAAAATTGTAGAAAAGAGTCCGTTTTTTTAAAGTAAGGAGGATTTATTATGGAAATGCATACTGTGATTGGAATTGGTTTTTTAGTATTACTTGGGTATTTAACGTCTTTAAACTTCACAGATTGATAAAAAGCTGTCCCCCTATTTCGTGGGACAGCTTTTTTCTATATATCCATAATGAAATTTTGTATTGGGCCGTATGATTTGTTTGAAGTTAAATTCATTAAACCAAGGTGACTGATAATTAGCCTTCAACACAACTCGTTTTTTTGATACACGCAACGACTCTTCCACCCACTTTGCGGTCAAGGCATCTTGAACCCCCACAGAGCGTAAAGGACTAATGTTTGCTGATTCCTCAATCGTTGTCTCGAACATTGGATCCAAATAAACAACATCCACGGAATTGGAATCTAACCGTTCTAGATAGGAAATCGCATCGGAGGACACAATATGTATGCGATCCATTAATGCTTGAAATTCAACGTAATTTGTTCGCCCGTTGTGAAAAGCTTCATGCATAATAAATGCTAACACTGGATTAGCCTCACAACCTATCACTTTACCGGATTCCCCAACAGCTAATGCAGCTAATAAACTGTCTGATGCATACCCTAACGTACAATCAACAAAGGTATCGCCTTTAGTTAATCGACAAACCTCTAAAAATGGATCCCGTTCTCCTCTCTCCACTCGCTTCACACGAAACATCGCAGAACTCGGATGAAAAAAGAAAGGTTCAGTTGTATTCAGCCCATAGTACTCCCATTGGCTTTTGGCTGCCACCAATACGTCACATCTGTACTGTTGTTGCAATTGTATAACGGTCCTTTTTTGACGATCTATATACGGCAAATGCAAATAATTTGCTGCATTTCTAGCTAGTTGGATCGTGAATTCATTTGGTCGACCTGCTGTCGTAACAATTGTTTTCACGAAGCCGTTACTTGATTAAGTACTTCAATTAAATGATTTTTTATTTGCTCCATTGGATAGCCTTCAATTTGTTCGCGTGGGATGAAATATGACAGTTGACCATCTTTTATTACAGCGATTGATGGTGAACTTGGTGGTACTTCATCAAAAAAAGCACGCATTTGATAAGTAGCTTCTTGATCTTGTCCAGCAAATACAGTCACTAGATGATCTGGTTTTTGAATTACTTCGTTTAATGCTTCCGCAACTGCTGGACGTGCTAATCCCGCCGCACAGCCACATACAGAGTTAATTACAACTAATGAAGTTCCTCGTGATTTTTCCATATGTTCATTCACCATATCGGCTGTTGTTAGCTCTTTGAATCCGATGTTCACTAATTCCGCTCTCATTGGTTTTACGATTTCTTTCATGTACTCATCATATGCATTCATTTTTTATTCCCACTTTCATGTTCTTTAGTAACCGGTGCTTCTATCAGTTATTTCATTATCTATCATAACTGGTTTTTCATGTTTTTTCACTGATTCACGTTTTAATATCGGCTTTTATTTAAGTCGTTGTGCATAAATTCCTGGTTATTTATTTTTTTGGTCCTTAACTAATTCTTTTAATTGTGTTAGCACATCCTTAAAGTTTTGTTCTTCAACCCCTTTACGAAAATCACGAAACGGGTTGGTTTGAGTTTTTAGTCGGTCAAGAACAGCAGGAATGTGAAATAATTCTGGTTTTAATGAATTACAAACTTCTTCCCAATTAAGAGGAGTGGCAATTAACCCTTTTTCATTCCCTCTAGGCGAATAAGGAGCAACAATCGTTTTGCCTTCACTATGCTGGACATAATCCAAGTATAATTTATTATCACGATTCTTCTTCAGTCGTTCGGATGTAAACCATTGTGGTTCTTGTTCAATTAAAAAGTTGCAAACAAATTCTGTAAACACTCGTGTGTCTTCATATGAAAAAGTGTCGATTGGTAATGGGATATAAACTTGCATCCCTTTCCCACCTGAGGTTTTGACAAAAGATTGGAGTCCAAACTGATCTAACACTGCCTTCATTCGTAATGCTGCCTCAATTGCTAAAGGAAATTCAGATACGGATGGAGGATCCAGGTCAAATACAATTTCACTTGGCTTATTTGAATGAATCGTTTGAAATGGAATATGAAACTCTAGTGCTAATTGATTTCCTAACCATAGCAGTGATTCGATATTATTGCACACAAGATAACGAATCTCTTCATCCTGCTTCGTAGTGATAAAACCTGGAATTGTTTCGGGACTGTTTTTTTGATAAAAACTTTCCCCTAATGCCCCATGAGGAAAGCGAATGACCGTTAAAAGACGATCTCTTAAAAACGGTAGAATATAAGGGGCAACTTGTTGGAGATAATGCAAGTAATCACCTTTTTGAATATGGTAAGCAGGCCAAATGGGCTTTTCAGGATGTGTAAGTTGTATCGTTTGTGGAAGTGGTGATAGTTGTCGTTGCATCTGTTGCCAGTTACAGTCATTTGGATCTTTCTCCAAATTAAAGGAATGGAATAATGGCTCTCGTAATTGTTTACCTTCAAAACTAATACAGTCAATCTCTACACAAATTGATGGTTCTAGTTCCCAGATATTTTCACCTGATTTTGCGCCGTTTGTTTGGAACAATGCTATTAAGGTTTTTAACTCATCAGCCTTTAGACCGTGTCGGAAGGTTACTACTTCAATTAGTTTATCCATTTGATAGACTGCTCCTTGGAAGTAACCATTACTTTTATCGTACTTAGTTAGAATCACACTTACCGTTCGATAATTTTTTATTTTCAACCATTGTACTGTTCTTTTATCACTGAGCCATTTACTTGTTTTTTGTTTGGCAATCATTCCCTCGCCATTACTTACTACGATTTTATTCCACAGAACCTCACTGTCATCGAAGACATCGATTACTTGAATACGGTTTATATCCTCATTGCTAATTGAAATCGGAAGCTTTATCTTTCGGAAAAAGTTTTTAAGCTTTTGTTTTCGTTTTACTAAAGTGAAATTCGTTAATTGTTCTCCTTTAACATTCAGAAAATCAAAAACTACATAATGACAAGGGAATTGTTGAACATGTTTGGTAATCATATCAAAGTTCCTCATTCGACCTCTTGCTTGTACCTTTGAAAAATCACTTTGTAAATTATTTACTAGATAGACCAACTCTCCATCTAAAGTAATTGGTAAGAACGAAATCATTCTGTCTTGAATTTCTTCACAGAAGCTAATAATCTCGGGAAACATCTGATTAAGTATTTTTCCATTTCTACTTTTTAGAACGGGCTCGTCTTTCTTCCATTCTAATATGCATCTAAAACCATCATACTTTGTTTCAAATAGCCATTCCTTGCCTTTAGGAATATCGGTCGCAGCAGTTAATAGCATCGGTTTCAATTTCGAACCTACTTTCGATTGATTTGTACTAGCTTTTGACCATTTCCCAAACTTGATACATAAAAAGGTACAGAATACTCATAGTAAAAGAAAATGAAAAGTTGGTGAACGCAATTGCATACAGTTTGGAAAGGAAGTATTAGCTTTGGGCTAGTAAATATTCCAGTAAAACTTCATACCGCGACGGAAAATAAGGATATTAAATTAAGACAACTTCATAAAGAATGCCATACACCCATTAGTTATCAAAAGGTCTGCGAAGGGTGTAAAAAAGAAGTGAAGAATGAAGAAATCATAAAAGCATATGAGTACGCAAAAAACAAGTTCGTGGTATTAGATGAAGAGGAACTAGAGAAGTTAAAAAAAGAAAATGAAGATAAAGCAGTCGAAATTATCGATTTTGTAAAACTAGAAGAAATAGACCCTATCTATTTTGAACGTAGTTATTTCATGGCCCCTGACAGTGGTGGAGGAAAAGCATATTCGTTACTGAGAAAAGCTTTGCTGGAGTCTGGAAAGATAGGCATTGCAAAAATTATGATACGTTCCAAAGAACAACTAGCAATTGTAAGAGTCTACAAGGAGACGTTAATAATGGAGACCATTCATTTTCCAGATGAAGTCCGGAATTCTGCGGAAGTCCCAAACATCCCTACTGGAACCGAAATAGTCCAAAAAGAACTTGATACGGCTTTGATGTTAGTCGATCAATTAACAACAGAATTTGAACCTGAAAAATATACAGATGATTACCGTACAGCATTAATGGAATTGATAGAAGAGAAGAAAGCTGGTAACAAGACAGTTTCTGCAAGCGAAAAACAAGCTGCTGTTCCTTCAAATGTTACCGACCTAATGTCCGCACTCCAAGCATCACTCGATAAAACGAAAAAGAAAAAACCTGTACCAAGAAAGAGAACCGCAAAAGCAAAGACCTCTTAAATGCTCTGTTTACCGAGGGTATAACCCCAGTCATACGATTGGGGTTATTGTCGTGCATAAGCTTCAAGAAAAAAAAGCACCTTCTCAGATGCTTTAAGTCCACTCCGTAATTATTTCTGGTTTTGCTATATGAATAAAAACAAGACACTCATATAGCAAATTTATTTACATGTTCATCTACTGGTTTCTAGATTCCGTCATTTGTTTCCATACAGAACCTTTAGCTTCTTCTCCTTGCCCGATTCGAGCAATTGCCATATTCACTTGTAATTTCACTTCGAACTCAGCATCATCTTTAGCTTGATGAAGCGCTTCTAGACATTGTTGCGTGCCAGTTTCATATAAAAACATAGCTGCTCTCCATCGAACTAACTTATTTTTGTCTGTCAGGGCTTGTATCATTGCAGATTCAAATTGCGGGAAACCTAAATCACTCATACAATCACCTGCAGTACGTCTTACAGATGGACTTTTGTCTTGTAGAGCCATTTCCATATACGGTATAACCGCATCGTCATTAATCATCCCGAGATAGACAGTTGCTAAGCGACGAATTGACATTTGATCATCTTGCAATGCTATTTTAAGTAGTGATAAGTCGTCAACAGAAGGATCCGTCATTTGATCAAGCAACTGGAACCGTTCTTGCCAAGAATCTACTTGGAAATCATCCAATGTAACTTGGCGACCATGGATGATTGATTCACTTTTTGGACTGTTTGCTGTTTCAATCAATCTTTTTAATCGAGTCTCCGGATAAGTTGCTTCGACTTCATCTCTTATTTGCTTAGCAATTTCTTTTTTATCGCCGTATCGCACACCGAAATCTACCCATTTTCGTTGTAAAATATAGTTTTCATCCTGTTCTTTCATACTTTCATTCATCGCATCGACAAACCTTGATGAAAGACCTATACGTTCTTCTGAATCTTGATCAAACACTTTTACTTGTAGTGGTATCCCTTTGATTTGCTGGACATGTACATAGACCTCTCCAAAATGATCATGGAGCTTTTTTTCATTAAATAGGTCTGATTGATTTTCACCAAAAGCTTTTCGCACTTCACCTAGTATCTCTTCCCAGTCGTTTTTCGCAAAACGTTCGATGGCAAGAAAATCTGCAACATGATAAATCCCTTTTACACCAGAGATGTTTAATATCGAGAGTATTTCTTTTGGTGCGTTTTGTTGCTCATCTTTTTTATAGTTAAAACTCTTTCCAAAGGGAAGTTCTTGATCCACAATAACTTTCATAGTATTTGGACTTGGTGTTGGTTCAACTGTGATTATTTTCACGCTAAATCCCCCTGATTTTTAGTGTATCATTAGCCAATTATCTCTTGAAGATACGACCATCGTTCAATTAACGTATTATATTGATTATTTAATGCTTCTAATTGCTGAGTGGCTTTTTGGAGCTTTTCAAAATCTGCTCCTGCTAATTCTACTTCTTTTTCAGCGGATATGATTAATATTTCTACTTTTACAATATCGTCTTCGATGGTTTCCCATTCTTTTTGTTCTTTAAATGTTAATTTTTTCTTTTGTTGTTCTTTCGGTTTAACTGGCTCAGGTTCAACGATTACGACATCCTCAACCACTACTTCTGGTGTTTGTTCAAGGAAATCTGAATAAATCTCTTGTACTTCACGTGTTTTTCCTTTGCCATCTAATACCCATAATTTTTTCGCAATACGATCCAGGAAGAATCGATCATGTGAAATAGTGATTACGACACCTGGGAATTGTTCAATGAAGTCTTCTAATACTGACAATGTTTGAATATCTAAATCATTTGTCGGTTCATCCAATAGTAAAACGTTCGGTTGTTCCATTAATAGTTTCAATAAATGCAACCTTTTACGTTCCCCCCCAGATAATTTCCCAATTGGTGTGCCATGTACTTTTAGAGGGAATAGGAATCTTTCAAGCATTTGAGCTGCTGAATGTCTCACACCATCTGATCCTTCAATATCATTTGAAGACTCTCGAACATATTCTATCATTCGGGTATTCGGGTTCATTGGAGGAATCGTTTGTTCAAAGTGAGCTATTTTCACAGTCTGACCTACTAGTAGTTCCCCGCTATCGGGCTGTATTTTGTCAGCTAGCATATTGATCAGTGTACTTTTTCCTGCACCATTTGGTCCGACAATACCTATTCGATCGCCAGGTTGCAGAAGGAATGAAAAGTTTTGGATAATTTTTTTATTTGTATATGCTTTTGACAATTCAATGCCTTCAAGCACCTTTTTACCTAATCGTGTAGTCGCTAACTTCATGTCTAGCGACGTATTGTCGTTATTACGCTCCATTTGTTCATCCAGTTGATCGAAACGTTGAATGCGGGCTTTTTGTTTGGTTGTTCTCGCTTTTGCACCACGTCGAATCCATTTCAACTCAGAACGGAATCTATTTTGAAGTTTTAACTGAGATGAAGCAGCCATTTCTTCACGAATTGCTTTTGCTTCTAAATAATCACCATAGTTCCCTCTATGTGTGTACATGGTTTGGTCAGCTATTTCATAGATATGTGTTGAGACACCATCTAAAAAGTAACGGTCATGTGTAACGAAGATAATGGCACTTGTTAATTTAGCAAGACTTTCTTGTAACCATTTTGACGATTGAACATCAAGATGGTTAGTCGGTTCATCCAGTAAAATTAAATCTGCAGGCTCTATCAGCACTTTTGCTAAAGCGACCCGTTTAAGTTGACCACCAGAAAGCTCGTTTACTTGGCGATCGAACATATCAATCCCAAGTTTCGTTAATGCTGTTTTAGCCATTGCATTAATATCCCAAGCATTGTATTCATCCATCTTTTGTTGAATATCCATATATAGATTTTGATATTCGACGGAAGAAGAATCCTCATTAAGTTTTTCAAGAGCATCTTCATATTTTCGATTAATCTGCAGGACAGGCGAATCTCCACTAAATACAGCTTGTAAAACAGTCAAACCTTCATCAAATTGAGGATCTTGTTCTAAAAATGAAATACGGTATTGATTCGGATGATCCATGGATAGTTGATCTGCTTCAATACGATTAGCAAGAATGGAGAGAAATGTTGATTTCCCTGTTCCATTAACGCCAATTAATCCTGCACGTTCGCCGTCGTAAATGGTAAAATCAATGTTCTCAAACAATGTTTTTTCTCCGACTGTTTTTGTTAAGTTGGATACAATTAAATGACTCATAGTTCTTCACTCGTTTCTATTTTTAGCTGTTCGATAAAACTCAACATAAATTCATGTCGTTGCAGGGCAAGTTTCTTTCCAGTTTTAGTAACCATCAAATCTTTTAGTAGAAATAACTTTTCATAAAAATGAGTAACCGAAGCTGTTTTTTTTGATCGATATTCTTCTTCTGACATATCCATTCTTGCTAGTTCTGACCAGTTGTAGAGTTTTCTGCCTTTTGCTCCACCAAATGCAAAAGTACGAGCAATTCCAATAGCACCGATTGCATCAAGTCTATCTGCATCTCGAACAATTTTAGCTTCAATTGTTGTAGCTTCTTTTTCATTTCCACCACTAAATGATACAGATTCTATGATGTCAACAATCCATTTCCTATCAGATGGAGTTAATTCAAGTTGATCAAGGATTACAGTTTCTTGTAACTTGCCTTCAGAACCGCTGTATTTGACATCACTTACATCGTGAAGAAGTACAGCTAATTCAATGATATCGTATCGTACTTCACCTTCTTCTATACTAATCATTTGTGCATTCTTTTTTACTCGTTCAATATGTTGGAAATCATGACTTGCATCGAATTGGTTATAGATATTTTTAACTAATTTCTCACATTTCTCGATGACGCTCAAGTTGTTCTTCCTTTCTAGTCATGCTGATTAATATTCACTTATTGTATCATTGCATAAACGACTGCCTATTCGCAACAAACCGGGTCTATATAAAATTGACTAGTTTCGACATTTCATGTATAGTAGAACCATCTATTGACTGAATATTTTGCACTTTAGGAACCAAGAAACTGACATTTCACTCAAATTTTGTGAGGAGGAACCTTTATGCACCAAGGCAAAGTAAAATGGTTCAACAATGAAAAAGGTTACGGTTTTATCGAATACAATGATGGTGAAGATGTGTTCGTCCATTTTACGGGTATCCAAGGAGACGGATTCCGAACATTAGATGAAGGTCAAGAAGTGTCTTTCGAAATAATAGAAGGCAATAGAGGTCCTCAAGCAGCAAGTGTTGAACTAATGGCATAATTAATTTACCCACCAATAAGAGATTGGTGGGTTTTGTATATGCTATATATTAGTTTTTCACTTTATTTAGTTCACTACCTAAAAATCTCAGCTGTTCTCCTACTGTACATTGAGTAATACAAAAACGATGTGCCACCGTTTTTCCTCCATTAGACTTGAGTTCTCTTTTAATGAAGCAACCGTCGCAATAGGTTTCAAGCATTTCATCAATTTCCCTAATTACAGTCAGCTTTTTCAATTACTTCATCCTTTCATAATTGACATTTATTAAGTTTACATCTGTATTGCATTTACTTGCAACTCACTTTATAATTGTTAAGTTGAAAATCATCATGATTGTAAGAAGTGATTTGTAAACTCCGTCGAAATAAAATTGGAGGATTTGTATGTTTAATGAAGCATTAGGATTAGGTTTCGCTGTTTTGAATATGATATTCGTTTTGATCATGTATAAATTTTTCGGCAGAACAGGATTATTTGTTTGGGTGGGATTTGCAACTGTACTTGCCAATATTCAAGTAACCAAGCTCATTGAAATCATCGGGCTAACAGCAACACTAGGTAATGCTGTATATGGCAGTGTATTCTTGGTTACCGATATATTAAATGAAAAGTATGGGAAAAAAGAAGCCAAAAAAGCCGTATGGTTAGGTTTTATGTCCTTAATTATGATGACGATTATCATGCAAGTTGTGCTTCAGTTTCAACCATCACCTGATGACTTTACCCAAAGTTCATTGGAAACCATTTTTGGATTAATTCCTCGAATCGCACTCGGGAGTATAATTGCATATATCATTAGTCAATATACCGATGTAATTATTTTTACTTTCTTACGCAAACTATTTCCATCAGATGGTGCATTTTGGATTCGTAACAACGGTTCGACCATGCTTAGCCAATTATTAGATACGCTTATTTTTACATCGATTGCCTTTTTAGGTGAATTACCTACTGACATTTGGCTCAATGTATTCATCTCAACTTATATTTTGAAATTCCTTGTATCAATAATCGGCACACCATTTGGTTATATGGCAAAACGCATTACACCACTTGATGAAAAATAAGGAGTTGGACAAATGCTTGAAGTTTATATTGATGGTGCAAGTGCCGGAAATCCTGGTCCAAGTGGAATCGGCATTTTTATAAAAGGTGAAGGTCATCATCTTCAATTTTCCGAGTATGTCGGAATATATGATAACCACACAACGGAGTTTTTAGCACTAATCCGTGGACTTGAGGAAGCTCGGAAGCTTTCAAATGGGATTGTTTCAGTCAGATCCGATTCGCAAATAGTCGTTGCAGCAGTTGAAAAAAAGTATGCAAAGAATATTGTATATAAAGAGTTGTTGGACAAAGCATTTGAGATTGCTGCTTCATTTGAATTCTTCTTCATTAAATGGATTCCCGACAGCAAGAATCTTGCTGCAGATCAATTAGCACGCAAGGCTCTCCAACAAAATAAACTCGAATGAGCATTAGTATGACTCATTCGAGTTTTATTATTTCACCAAGTTATGAAGCTTCATATAGACAGTCTGATTTTCATTTACATATTGTAATGCTTCGTCCTAATGATAATATTAAATTGTAAGAATACTTAAATTAAGGAGATCTATTTTATGCATTTATTCGAAATTCATATTTTAGGGATTATCCTGGCAGTCGTTGCAAACTCCATTATCGGTGCAATGTGGTATTCCCCGTTATTGTTCGCAAATATTTGGATGAAGAGTCTGGAGAAAACGAGAGAAGAATTACACACGAGTTCAGCTAATACCGGTTATGCACTGACGATGCTTGCGGCGGTTGTTTCAGCACTTGTTTTGTCCTATTTTATATCGTTGCTCGATTCAATTTCGATTGGAAATGGAGCCTTAATAGGATTTTTAGCAGGGGCGGGTATTGCAGCAGCACGCGAGCTCTCACCTACGTTTTTTGAAGCACGTAAATTTACATTATTTCTAATTAGTGCTGGGTATCATATTGTTGCCTTAACGGTAATGGGCATAATTCTTGCTGCGTTCGCTCAATAAATATGAAATATCACAAATAGGGTGACCCAAGAACGAGAACTTTAGGTCATCCTTTTGTGTACAGAAAAACAGACCCTCATAAATGAGAGTCTGTTTAGAAAGTTTGCTTTTAATTAAGCTTTGTTTACGTTAGTAGCTTGAAGACCACGTTGGCCTTGTTCGATTTCGAAAGTTACTTCTTGACCTTCGTCAAGAGATTTGAAACCTTCGCTTTGGATAGCGCTGAAATGTACGAATACATCGTCTCCGCCGTCGCGTTCAATAAATCCAAAACCTTTTTCTGAGTTAAACCATTTTACTTTACCTTGTTCCATG
>Ga0209013_10000031_pt1 | contig 91737 bp, 76 predicted proteins | sample Cruoilmetagenom2_FD_187291 | JGI IMG/M metagenome (GOLD analysis project Ga0209013, IMG submission 187291) | Oil polluted marine microbial communities from Coal Oil Point, Santa Barbara, California, USA - Sample 2 (SPAdes) (version 2) | ecosystem: Environmental > Aquatic > Marine > Oil seeps ... | reverse complement strand
ATCTTCACTCCCATCAATACTGTAATTAACATCATGGTTAATTCTCATCGGACCGGCAATAAAGGTAGCACGGTTCTTATCTTCCTTCCAATACAATCGTGCCGAGGCTAATAAAACATAGCTATTATTTGTGGAATAAATTCCAGCCAGGGAGGCAATGGAGGGAGGTGATTTCTCATCTTCCTTGTCAAACTTAAAAAAGAACATCCCTACGCCACCAAAACCGGTGCCAATAGTTGGGTTATTAACGATCAAAGGAATGGGTAAAAAGGTCTTCGATGATTCATCAAAAACCGTATCCAGGTCCTTTTTTTGAGCCCATGCGTTTACAAAGATCAGGAAACTCAGAAGTATATAAAAAAATTGTTTGATCACTATCTAAACTATAATTGATTAGTACTACGTTTTATCCTAAAATATAGGCTAACTTCTTGACCTCCTATTTCTTTTTACTCAAATGGTGATCCTCCATAAATCATTTTGTGATTTGATACAAAATTATAGTAAAATGATGTTACATTAATTTTTTTATATACTTTTAATCTTATTAATTGGTAATTACAGGGAAAAATTAAGCACATTGTTGCGCATGGATTATTCTCTCGTAGAAAAAATAAATCAACAACCATGATCACAGAAAAAAAATTATTTAAAAAGACTAAAACAAAATTAGACAACTATATGAATAGGTATTATGAGACAATTATTATTGCTATGATGATCCTATTCACTTTTCCAACCTTAGCTCAGGAAGATGCCAAGAAAGAAAAGCAATGGAATTTTACTGCTGCACCCTACCTGTTAATACCATATATGAATGGTAATGTTGCACTTGGACCTATTGATGTAAATGTGGATGCTGATGCCGGAGAGATATTTGATAATCTTGATTTTGGATTGATGCTTTATTTTGAAGCCTCCAGCGATAAATGGGTTGCCAATTTTGACCTGCTCTATATGAACCTTGGTGGCAAGGGGGAAACACCTTTATTAAGTCGGGATGCATCTGTAGATGTGAAACAACTGGGACTCACCTTTAACGGATTATACAGAGTAGTAGAATGGGCATCTGTTGGGATTGGATTTAGGGTAAACTCGATCAATCAGGGAATAAAGATGGCTGCCGTTCCCGGCCCTGGTCCCGGTGACAATGATCTTTTTCCGGCAGTTGATAGATCAATGACCCAAACATGGGTAGATCCATTGATCGTAGCCAGATTGATGACACGTTTTGATGATAGTAAGTGGCGTCTGGGTATAGTAGGAGACATTGGCGGTTTTGGTATTGGCTCTGATCTTGCATGGCAAATTAATCCGTTCGTGGGTTACCAATTCTCTAAATTGTTTGAAATAGATCTTGCCTATCGTTGGTTGGCAATGGATTATGAAACAGGCTCCGATGCGGATTATTTCTTGTATGATATGGTTATCAGTGGTCCTGAATTAGGTCTTCTATTTCATTTCTAATGGTAAAATTATCTGACTTAAAACATGCACTATCATTTTTTTCATTGTAATTTCACTTATAATTATCAGTGAGAAAATAATATTCAAGAAAACAATTGATACTAAATATTGACTTAGAAAGATCAATAGAACATAATGGCAAATATTGATGACTTAAATATTTATTTGAATCTTATTGGTTATTATAGATTTAATCACCTGATTATGAATATATTCTTGATTTCTTGGTCTCCGAAGGTAATTCTCCAAACAATTGTTTATAATCGGCTGCAAATTGACCGGTATGCCAAAATCCCATCTGATTTGCAGGATCAATAATTTTCTCCACTCTTCCTGTTTGTAATAATTTACGGATCTTATTTAGTTTATAATGCCTGACATATTTCATTGGAGACAGACCAGATTTCTCCTTAAAAGCATAACGTAAATTTCGCTCACTAACCCCTACCTCACTAGAAAGGGAAAAGGTGTCAATAGGGTTTTCAAAATTATGATGAATGATGTCCTGTGCCTTTCTGAAGACCATACCTCGTCTGCTTCCTTTTTTAAAATTATCTACCGGGTTACTTTCTGATATTGTCTTAATGATCAACTTTGGTATTTCGAAACTTATAACAGACGTATCTGTTATTTCATTCCTGCAGCAAAATTCAACCAATTGATGGATCTTTTCAGCTATTTTAACACTAATATTTATTGTTTCCTTATGTCGAATAAAATTGATAAAATTAGGATATCCCAATAAATTAGCCGTTTCCACGAGAAATTTATCCTCGATGGAAACGGGTGTTCCGAAAAAATTAGACCTGGTAATGCAACTGTGTTCCATATTGCTCTTTAAAATCCCGATAACATTTCCTTTCAATCTTTTTTTTCTCCAACTGAAATCCTGCTCCATATTGCCTGGGACCAAAAATGTGGTATAACCTTTAACTCCAATTCCTTCCTGCAGGATAATGCGATTCATTTTATGTGTACTAATAATAACAGGGCCATTTATTATTTGAATTAATTCCCCTTTAAAAAAACCAGCATCAAGTTGTGTATGTACAAGATCTGCCTGCCCCACCAGTTTTGCATACTGATCAAAATCATCAAACTTCAACTGAATTTTTATCGGTGTTTTCATTTTTTTGCCGTTTATTGACCTTTACAAAGATAAATCTATTTTATATTTGTTCATTACTGGAATATCTTTACAAATATAATTTTTGTAATTTTATTAACTTTATCTTAATCCAACAAAAGAATTATAATTAACTTAAACTCTAACAAATGATTAAATTATTAAAATACTTGTTATTTTTCGTATTTACTGTATTCCTGTACAGTAATTTGATGGCACAGGACAAAATTGTGCATGATGCTGAATATTATGTTATTGAAGCCCAGAATGGCGATCAATGGTCAACCGAGGATAAGGCACTTGACAAAAGGTTGAAAGAACTTAAGAAAAAGCATGGTCAAACACCTAATATCGTTTATATCCTGTGGGATGATATGGCATTTGGAGATGCCGGAATCCCCGCTATAAATAAGATTCGAGGTTTTGATACACCAAGTTGTAACAGAATAGCCGAAGAAGGGATCATGTTTACAAGAATGTATGTTGAGCCATCCTGTACACCAACCAGAGCGGCTTTGATGACCGGTAGACAACCATATCGTAATGGGATGTACATTCCAGGCTTTCCTGTTGAAAATGGTGGACTTGCAGCTGAAGAAGTAACAATAGCCGAGGTTTTATCTCAAGCGGGATACGCAACTGCCTTTTATGGTAAGGGGCATTTAGGTGATATTGAAGAATCTTATTTAACCAACCAGGGATTTGATGAGGCTTTATTTACACCATATAATCAGGTATTAAGTTTGTGGAACCCAATAGGTGAAGGCGCCAACGCCGTAATAGGCATTATGGAATCTCAATTTCCGGAAAATCCATATCAATTAGACGATAATTTTGTCCCTAGAGGATGGATATTGAATCTCGAAGGAAAGAAAGGAGAACAGGTTAAAGAGTGGGGAAAGCCAACTCACGAAGATTACTTAAAAGTAGATGCGGAGTGTGAAAGACGTACTATTGATTTTATCCGAAAAAATGCAAAGGGTGACAACCCGTTTTTTGTTTATTATTCACCACAAATGGTTTCATTTATTGCAAATCCCCAGAAAACTACTAGTAACAGGTCATTATTAGCTGATGGTTTTACGAAAATAGATGCTTTTATTGGACAGGTAATGGAAGAATTGAAGGCATTGGGAATAGCCGAAAACACCTTATTGGTAGCTATGGCAGATAATGGCCCAATGATACACGAACCACCACCGGGACTTGGCATGGTGGAAACAATGTTTACCGGTGGAAAGGGTGACCATACTGAAGGTGGGGTAAGAGTACCCGCATTTGCCTGGTGGCCAGGTACTATTGAATCCGGTACGCTTGTTGGTGATATCATTCACGTAACGGACCTTTATACCACTTTTGCTCGCTTAGGAGGTGCAACTCAATATGTTCCTACAGACAGGGTTGTGGACGGAATTGATCAGACTTCTCTGTTGTTAAATGGAGACACTTATAGTAGAAGAGATTATGTCCATATTTATACAGGCCTACAATTAAAAGCTACGGTTAAGGCTCAATACAAACAAGATTGGACCCGCACTATTCCCGGAATGGTATCAGATTCATATTTTGATTTACAAAATGACATCCGTGAAAAGGAACCATTAGAAGTTCCATTGTTACATTTTAACGCAGCCTTTGTTAGAATGAAAGAGCGTCATTTGAAGTTAAAAGAAAAATACCCCGACAAGCCACAAGCCAAGGGGCCAGCTCTTACAGGTATTTCCAATGCACGCCCAGAAACTAAGAACTTAGCAAAACTGTACAGCGAATATTAAGATTCGATATAATAATAGCTAGGAAAGCTTCTAGAATGCCAGTGGCTGTCTGAAAAAGTCCAAAGCATGTCATTTTGAGCGGAGTCGAAAAATCTTTTCATTGTAAACGAAAGGTTTAGATTTCTCCATTTCAGTCGAAATGACATTAGGAATTACTTTTCAGACAGCCTCTTTTTAAATCTTCAAATAATGAGAAAAATAATTGTTACTGTTTTACTCTTTTTGTTGTGGGGAACAGCAAGTTTCTCTCAGGAGCAGGAGGAAACTTCTTTGACGGAGTTAAATGCGCAGTTAGATAATCCCTTATCTCGTTTTTGGTCAATGATCTTTCAGGAAAATATAAATTTTAATACAGGCGATCTTATTGAAGGAACGGCAGCATCCAACGTATTTAATTTTCAGCCTTCTTTACCTGTTCCCGTAGGTAAATCAAAAATGTTGTTGGTGCGCCCGGTTTTCCCCTTAATAACCTCACCAACCTTTGACGAAAATGGAGAACAAAGAGGATCTGAGACAGGATTTGGAGATATGCAGGTTTTTTCTTTGTATGGACCGGATAAAAAAGGTGGGTTGATCTGGGGTGTTGGATTGAGCTTTGTTTTTCCTACGGCTTCCTCGGCATATTTAGGCAGTGGAAAATTTCAGATGGGACCAGCCGCAATGGCATTAAGTATAACTAAAAAATGGACCTTAGGTGCTATTGTACAGCACTGGAGATCTGTTGGAGGAGATCCAAGCAGAGCGGATACAAAAAAAACAGACATTCAGTATATCATAAGAAAACAGATCAAAGGCAAAGCCATGTCTATTGGTATGGGACCTAATATATCTATCGACTGGGAAGCCGCAGATGGTAATAAAGTGACTTTCCCTATTGGTCTTGGTATCACCAAAACCGTAAAATGGGGAAATACCCCATGGAAATTAAGGTTTGAACCCCAATACTCCATTATAAAACCTGATGATTATGGAACACAATGGAGCATAAGAATTCAATTCGCCCCTATCATTAAAAACCCCTTCTTAAATAAGAAATAGACCTCCCCTAATTTTATAAGTGTGGTTTGTATTCTTTTTTCTACACTCTTAACAATTTTTATTTCGTTACTAAATTTGACTTGATTCTCCATTTTTTGACGCCTATAGCTGTTATTTTTGCATATCTTGTCAATTATTCAAATAAAAAAATAAAAACCCTGTTGATAACACTGTATATTGCAAATAGGACATTCGGCGGATAATAAATATCAGTACTTTTAAAACATGAGCAAAATGAATTAATACTAGCATGGAACTATGCTGGAAATTGTAGAATAAGGAAAGACATAAATGAGAACAAAAATTATTTTAATATTGATATTTGTATTAATATTTTCTTGCTCATCAGATGATGAAGATATTAGCAAGGAACAAATATATCCTACATTTGGTTCTGAAATAGATGTCACCATAAATGGCTTGCTATTTGACGCTATGGAACCATTCATTTCTCCGGATGGTAACTATTTATTTTTTAATAACAAAAACAATGGAATTAACACCAAATTATTTTATGCTATAAAAGTGAATGATTCAACATTTACTTTTGTGGGAGAATTAGAAGGAACAAATCAAACTATAGAGCCTCATTTAGATGCAGTAGCCGATATAGATTCTAATGGTAATTTTTACTGGACATCAACAAGAAATTATCCGGACGAATTGAATAATCTTTTTCACGGAACCTATGATTCCGGAAGCGTTAGCAATATTGGGAGAATAGAAGGTGATTTTAATATGAATATTCCCGGTTGGCTTGTAATGGATCATGGCGTAAGTTTAGACGGACAATTTTTGTATTTCAATAATGCAAAATTTGACAACGCAAATTGTCAGGGGCCTTGTGAAACAAATTTAGGAATTGCTCAAAAAGTGGATGCTTCAACATTTAATACTCTTCCAAATTCAGAATTAATCTTACAAAATATCAATGATCCAAATTATATTTATTATGCCCCTTGTATAAGTAGTGATAATTTAGAACTTTATTATACAAGATACCTAAAAGGAGCAATTACTGTACAAACTGTTTTTGAGATTTGTGTTGCAGTTAGAAGTAATTCTGAATCTTCATTTTCAACGCCTAAAGTTTTGTTTTCAGAAGATATTTCTGATTTAATTGAAGCGCCTACTTTGACGACTGACAAAAGTACTATCTACTACCATAAAAAGACTACTGATTCGCATAAGATAGTAATGAGATATCGAAATTCTATATGAAACAACTTAGTGGAAGCAAGTAATAAACTATTATCACAATTATATAATCAATTGTGGTTTAGATCTTTGGCAAAGTTTACGAAAATTAAATAATTATGAAAATACAGACTTATATTGTGGACGCTTTTACAGATAAAGCCTTCAGTGGAAATCCGGCAGGGGTTTGTTTACTCGATAAGAATATTGATATTGAAACGATGCAAGATATAGCTGCCGAACTAAATTTATCTGAAACAGCCTTTTTAATTAGTAATAATAAGAACCATTATAGTATAAGGTATTTTACCCCTACAACGGAAGTCGATTTTTGCGGTCATGCAACTTTGGCATCGTCAAAGGTGATCCTTGATAAATTGGGCAATGAAAATGTTAATTTTACAACCTTAAAAGAATTAGAATTAAATGCCACTCGTGAGGATGGGTACATAAAAATAAAATTTCCGCTGTATGAAACAATAGATTATAACCCAAATGAAGCGCTTTTTGATGCATTCGGGATAGAAAAATCTATGCCCACAAGGTTTTCCCGGGATCTGGACATGCTTATTATTGAGGTAGACAACAAACAAGCTCTTTTAGATATCGAACCAAATTTTCAAAGAGCCATTGAAAGTTCACAAACGATAAAAGAAGTAGTCGTTACCACGAAGTCAGATGATGAAGACTATGATTTTTACTCCAGGTGCTTTTGCCCCTGGATTGGAATTAACGAAGATCCGGTAACAGGAGCCTCTCATTCAGTCCTGGCAAAATATTGGGGAGATATTTTACAGAAGAAAGAAATGTCAGCATTTCAGCTATCATCTAGAGGTGGTTTTTTAAAGCTTCATTTGATAAGCGATAAAGAACTGGAAGTTAGGAGTAATGCACAAATTGTATTTGAAGGAGAAATGAATTTAAAAAATAAGTGTTTATAAGATCAATTAGGTAGAAGTTATCTTATCCGGACAAGAAACTTTTTTTATATTTATCGTATAGTATCAATTAAAAATCTGTAATAAAATGAATCTCACAGTTAGAGAAATGAAAAAATATGAAATTGACTTTATGGTTGATTATTTTATGCATGCTGCTCCGGAGTTCCTAAAAGGAATGGGCGCCGTTAAAAACAAGCTACCAAAAAGAAAGGAATGGGTGAAAAAATTACATTTGGAACATGAAAAGCCATATAAATTAAAGGAAATGTATTATGTAATATGGTTAATAAATAATGAGCCACACGGGCATTCCAATATTAATAACATTGTATTTGGAGAGTCCGCAACTATGCATATACACTTATGGGAAAATCTCCATCGGAAAAGCGGATTGGGGTTTGACTTACTACATCATACAATGCCTTTTTACTTTAATAATTTCAAATTAAAAAAATTGATCAGCGAACCATATTCTGAAAATATTGCACCTAACAGATTATTGAAAAAAGTTGGATTCGAATTTATCAAAGCATATGAAACAATTCCGGGTTTGATAAATTTCAATCAGATCGTAAACAGATACGAAATGACAAAAGAGCAATTCTGCGGATCGAAAAACCAGCCGTGCTAGTGGCTATAATTCATTGTGGTCATGTGTTACGAGAGTATATATTGTAAGTTATATGTGATATTCAAACGGAACATTTCCTTCAGTAATATCAAACGAGATACTGGATTAAACACTAACATTAATAATAAACAAAGTTTTGGATGAGAACAAACTTGGTGCTATTTCGGTATCTACTGTCCTACAATCCATATTTTCCTAATATGAATCGAGATGATAAAAGGATTAATTATGAAATGCAAAATGATAAAATACGGAATAATTTTTATCGCGATTGTTGTATTCCATGGATGCCAATTGGAGAAAAAACAAAAGCAACCTAATATTCTGATCATTCATGCAGATCAACACCGAATAGACTGCATTGGTGCGTATGAAAACAAAGATGTGCTAACTCCAAATATTGATATTTTGGTAGAAGAAGGCGTGTTATATCAAAACTCCTATTCTTCTTTACCGGTTTGTACCCCCTCCCGATATTCCTTGCTTTCCGGAATGTATGTAAACCAGCATAAGGGATGGACCAATCATAGCACACTAAATCCTGATATAGAAACACTTCCGGATATATTAAAAAATGCCGGATACAAAACAAAAGCGATAGGTAAAATGCACTTTGCCCCTACCTACCTTGATGTTGGTTTTGAGGAAATGATTTTGGCCGAGCAAGATGGCCCGGGAAGATGGGATGATGATTACCATCGCGATCTGATGAATAATAATTTAGTAGACAAAATAGATCTTGAAGACCAACGAAAGGAGTACCGTAAAAATGCTCCTGAACAATATTGGAACTCGTTTGGAACGGCTTCGACTAATTTGCCTGAGAAGTTCTACTCCACCAACTGGATAGCTAATCACACATTGGAAACACTTGAAAATTGGGATGAATCGGGAAATATGTTAATGGTTGGATTTATCAAACCCCATCATCCATTCGACCCTCCAAAAAAATGGGTGGAATTATATGACCCGGATAGTCTCTCACTTTTACCTGGTTGGATAGAAAAATCAATGATTCAAGATTTAGATGTACATAAGGGCTATTTTAAAAATGCAGAACTAAATGAAGGTGCCTTGCGAAAAAGTATGGCATACTACTATGCCAGCATTACACAAATAGATTATGAAATTGGAAGAATGATAAAAGTATTGAAAGATAAAGGGCTGTATGACAATACTATAATTATTTACACAAGCGATCATGGAGAACATCTAGGGTATCATCATCAAATTTTAAAAGGCGGATTTTTATATGAATCTATATTGAAAGTACCATTAATTATTAAATATCCCAAAAGTCAATATGGAGGAACCAAGAATAATAAGTTGGTTTCAAATGTAGATTTGGCCCCTACAATTTTAAAGACTGTTGACTTGAAAATTCCGACATCCATGTCGGGGCACAATCTAACCGATAGATCATTTAGCAGGGAATACATTTTCGCTGATGGTTGGTTGGGCAATCAGGCAGTGGCCCGATCAAAAAAATTTAAACTTATTAGAAGAAGTAATGGCAAATCACTTTTCTTTAATCTCGATAGCGACCCGCTAGAAATGAATAATTTATACCATAATGCTAGTTACCGGGATGAAATAAAGTCACACTTACAAGCTATCGTAAATTGGCAAGGAACAGATAGTTTGATTGCCGAAAATTATCTCGATGAATATGCACCTATCATTGATCAGCCGAACGCAACAAAGTACAATGATGGGCACAGAGCTGAAATTATTGACTATTTTGAAAAAAAAATGACAGAATGATAATTTTATAAAAAAAGACACCGGCAAAAAATTAAACGTATGAAAAAATATAGCTTAGTATTAATCATTATTTTATTTTTTATCTCTTGTAAAAATGATAAGGTAAAAATAGTGGCTAAAGAAACCGATACTACTTATGAAGTATTTAAAACTGATGATTATGAATTAATAAAGCCAAATGAAAAATCTAATACAGTTTTGGTACTGTTTGGGGGCTATCCCGAAAATATAGAGGATATAAAAAGAGAGTTTAAAATTATTGATATTGCAAAAGAGAACAACGTTGCCGTTCTATTTATGAATTTCAATAAGAAACTGTGGCTTGAAGAAGGTGAAAAAGTAAAATTAACAGAATTACTATATAATACGATTACAAAAAACACATTACAAACGGACAATATTTTTATTGGAGGATTTTCGAGTGGCGGAGTTGTAAGTCTTCTGATAAGTGATTTTATAATAGAAATGAACCAATATGCTATAGAGCCAAAAGGAGTTTTTATAATCGATTCTCCAATTGATTTATTAGGATTATACCATGCTTCAAAGAAAAACATCAAGAAAAATTTCAGTGAAATTTCCGTCGAAGAAAGTACTTGGATAATAAAGGCCTTAGAAGAACAATTCGGTAAACCTGAGGATAGTATATCGGAATTTGAAAAATATTCTGTTTATACATTAAAAACACACAATATTAAAAATTTAGTTCACCTAAAAAACACTAAGATAAGACTGTATACAGAACCAGATACAATTTGGTGGAAACAGAACAGATTGACTGAATATGAAAATACAAATGCCTATTACATCAAAAGTTTATCTGAAGATTTGAAAAAAGAATTCGGAGATTCGAATATTGAATATATACCAACCTTGAACAGAGGTTATAGAAGTAATGGAGACAGGCATCCTCATAGCTGGTCTATTGTTGATGAAAAGGACCTGATGAATTGGATGTTAAATGAAAAATAACGTGCAAGAAAAGTTTTGAGTACTAAAACGACAAATCGATAGATTTTGGAGAAAGAAATCCTGAAAAGGAAAAACACAAATTTAAAATTATGATCAAGACATATCAAGGAACTATCTACCCGTGGAACTGTGACCATATGAACCACATGAATGTAAAATTTTATGTTGAGAAATTTGACGAAGCTACCTGGAATTTTTTTGCTTTGTTGGGGTTGACTTCAAAATATCTGAAAGAAAATAATAGGGGGATGGTTGCCTTGGAACAAAATATTAAATATTTAAAAGAAGTATTGGCCGGAGAGAATCTATATATTGAATCTGAAATAATAGAAATCAAAGGAAAAAAAATTAAATTTAGGCATGTCATGAAAAACTTAGAAACAAGAGAAATCGTTTCTGAAACAGAATTAGTAGGATTACATATTGATACTGATAAGAGAAAAGGGGTTATAGTACCTGATTTTGTGCAATTGAATATGCAAAAAATGAGAACAGCAAGGTAGTACACTGAAAAATACCAATGCCAGCTATGTATAAAATGAAAGAATTTTGGGAACTCAAATTTAAGAACGAAAAGACAACATGGGGATTTGAACCGTCAGACTCTGCAATTCTTGCAAATGACTTCTTTCTTGATAGTAAAATTAAAAAGATCCTTATTCCCGGTATAGGGTATGGAAGGAATGCTAAGATTTTTAATAGCAATGGGATCAATGTTACCGGTATTGAAATTTCAAAATCTGCTATCAATATGGCAAGAATAGAAAATGGGCTTGATTTAAAAATCTTTCATGGTTCTGTAAATGATATGCCATTTGATAATATGCATTATGATGGGATCTTTTGTTATGCATTACTTCATCTATTAAATAAACAAGAAAGAAAAAAATTCATACAAAATTGCTATAAACAATTGAACCCTAATGGTTATATGATTTTTACGGTCGTTTCTAAAAAAGCAAGCATGTTTGGGATCGGCAAAAAATTGAGTAAGAACAGATATGAAATAATAAAAGGTTTGAAGGTTTATTTTTATGATTCTGAAACTATTGAACAAGAATTTAAAAATAACGGACTAGTTGATTTTAAGGATATAGATGAACCAATCAAACATATGGAGAATGAGCCACCATTAAAATGCATAATAGTAAAATGCAGAAAATAAGACTCAAAGAATTCCTTGACGAAAAAGTAATTCAATATAACAATCCAAAGTTTATTGAAAGTGACCCTATTCAAGTACCACATTGCTATTCTTTAAAGGAAGATATTGAAATTTCGGCTTTTTTAACGGCAACCATTGCCTGGGGCAATCGAAAAATGATCATTAAGAATGCCAATAGAATGATGGATCTGTTAGGGAATTCACCTTATGATTTTATCATGCAATGCAATGATAATCAGCTGAATTCATTAAATAATTTTGTACACAGAACTTTTAATGGAATCGATCTTACGTTTTTTATAAGATCCTTAAAACATATCTATGAAAATCATGGTGGACTGGAAAAGGTAATTGCCGAAAACGCAGATGAAATGTTCCTTCAAAATAGCATTCACCATTTTAAGAAAGTGTTTTTTGAGATACCTCATCCAACTAGAACTACCAAACACATATCAGACCCAACAAAAGGTTCGGCGGCAAAGAGGATCAATATGTTTTTACGTTGGATGATCAGAAATGACAACAGCGGAGTTGATCTTGGTATTTGGAGATCTTTATCCCCTGCCCTATTATCCTGCCCTCTGGATGTGCATTCCGGGAATGTAGCAAGAAAATTAGGCCTGTTGAAAAGGAAACAGAATGACGCCAAAGCCTTATTGGAGTTAGATACAAGTCTCAGAAAAATGGATCCTGAGGATCCTTCAAAATATGATTTCGCACTATTCGGTTTAGGTGTTTTTGAGAAGTTTTAGTTGCGCTCTGGTAATTGTTGACTTTTGTAGCAATTAAATAGTAATTGTATTTTAAAAAACAATAATCAGTAAATGATTAATCGATCAAACAAATTCAACCTTTCTCTTTTTACTTTTTGCTTGAAGGTTCCTGACCGAAGTTGACTGGTTTTTACTAATTCTTTTTAATTATTTTTCACGCGGATAGCGCGGATAGCGTTATTAGAAAATCTTGATCCACGCTATCTGTGAGAATTTTTTTACCCCGATCCCGCAGATTTTTGCTATTGTTAACCATGAATCTGCGAGTTCTGCGAGAACTTATCCATGTACAACTTTTTTCTTTCAACTTTCAACTTTTTACTTTTGCCTTTTTACTTTTGCCTTCAAATAATACCTATCTTAGTGAACCTTAAAATAAACAAAAAAATGCGTCTACATAGAACTCTTGTTTTTGCGGTAATCGATTCATTAAATTTAATTTTTAATGAAGGTAAATACGCAGATAAAGTTGTTGAAAAAGTTTTGAAACGAGATAAAAGATGGGGCTCCCGAGATAGGAAATTTATCGCCGAAACCATCTATGAAATGGTACGATGGAAAAGATTGTACAATGAAATAGCCGGTACCAAAGGGCATTATACTTCCGAAAATTTATGGAAGAATTTTACTGTTTGGGCAGTATTAAAAGGCTATGAATTACCAGACTGGAAGCAATTTGAAGGAACTCCTTCCAGAAGAATTAAAGGTAAATTCGACGAATTACAAAAAGACAGAAAATTCAGGGAATCCATTCCTGATTGGTTGGATGAATTAGGTACAAAAGAGATCGGGAGTACATGGGATAAGGAGATCCATGCTTTAAATCAGCCTGCCAAGGTTGTATTGCGCGTAAACACATTAAGAACAAACAGACAACATCTAAAAAAATTACTATCTGTTGATGGCATTGAAACGGAGACTCTGAAAAATTATCCTAACGCCCTAGTTTTAACAGAACGTAAAAATGTTTTTTTAACTGATGCCTTTAAAAAAGGCATGTTCGAAGTTCAGGATGCTTCTTCACAGTTGGTTGCAGCATTTTCGGATGTTGAGCCGGGTCAAAGGGTTATAGATGCCTGTGCGGGAGCTGGAGGAAAAACATTACATCTCGCGGCCCTAATGCAAAATAAAGGACAGATAATTGCCCTGGATATTTATGGTAATAAGTTAAAAGAATTAAAACGCAGAGCTAAAAGAGGTGGTGCGCATAACATTGACACCAGAGCTATTGAAAGTTCGAAAACAATTAAAAAATTAAAAAATACTGCCGATTGCGTCTTAATAGATTCTCCTTGTAGTGGAATTGGTGTTTTAAGAAGAAATCCAGATGCAAAATGGAAGTTACAATCCGATTTTATTGAAAATCTAAAAACTACACAGAGCGAAATTTTAGATGCTTATTCCAATATGGTAAAAACTGGTGGTAAATTAGTTTATGCAACATGCTCCATTCTCCCTTCAGAAAATGAAAAGCAAGTCGAAAAATTCCTAAAAAATAATACCAATTTTAAATTGGTCAATGAGAATAAGGTATCACCGGAAAAATCCGGTTTTGATGGATTTTATATGGCGTTAATGGAAAAAATAGCATAATATCTTTTTATTCAATCTTATCAACATTGGAGGTGTTTATACCCTACTATTTGATTAAATTTGCAAATTCCCATCTAACAAATAAAGCGCATACAATGATCTATTTTTTTGAAAAAAACAACACCGTGTTTGCTGTTTCATCTCAAAGAGAAATTGATAATGAAAATATTGATAAATTACTTTGGCTTTTTGGAAATGCCAATCTAAGGACCCAAACTGAAATTATCGGAAATTATGTTGGTCCACGAAAGGAAATGATCACTCCCTGGAGTACCAATGCTGTTGAGATCACTCAAAATATGGGAATTAGTGGAATTGACAGAATTGAAGAATTCTTCTTACAAGATTCGGATCATCCGGATTTTGATCCCATGATACAACATTTCTATGATAGATTGGATCAAGAGATTTTTAATGTACATATAGAACCTGATCCTATCTTAGAAATTGATGACATTTCCGATTATAATCAAAAAGAAGGATTGGCCTTAAATGACGAGGAGATCCAGTATCTGGAAAATCTTTCTACCAAGTTAGATCGTAAATTAACCGATTCGGAAATTTTTGGTTTTTCACAGGTAAACTCGGAACATTGTCGACATAAAATTTTTAACGGAACTTTCATTATTGATGGAGAAGAAAAACCAAATTCTCTTTTTAAAATGATCAAAAGAACCTCTGCTGAAAATCATAATTCTATCATCTCAGCCTATAAGGACAATGTTGCATTTATCGATGGTCCGGTCATTCAACAGTTTTCACCAAAATCGTTTGACAAACCGGATTATTACGAAACCAAAAAGGTTAAGTCCGTACTCTCATTGAAAGCGGAAACACACAATTTTCCAACTACCGTAGAACCGTTTAACGGGGCTGCAACTGGATCTGGAGGAGAAATCAGGGATCGTCTTGCTGGTGGTAAAGGCTCACTCCCTTTGGCAGGAACAGCGGTTTATATGACTCCCTATTCAAGATTAACATCAGGAGAAGCAAATAACGCACGGGACTGGGAAAACATGAAGGAAAGAGAATGGCTTTACCAATCACCCATTGATATTTTAATAAAAGCCTCTAATGGAGCTTCTGATTTTGGTAATAAATTCGGTCAACCCCTAATTGCAGGTTCATTACTCACCTTTGAGCATGAAGAACAAGATAGGAAATTGGGATATGACAAGGTGATCATGCAAGCTGGAGGAATTGGATACGGAAAAGAAGTTGACAGTTTAAAAGATCTGCCTAAAACAGACGATGCAATAGTAATTCTGGGTGGTGACAACTACCGTATTGGAATGGGTGGAGCGGCTGTCTCATCGGCTGACACAGGTCAATTTAGCAATGCTATCGAATTGAATGCTGTTCAAAGATCTAATCCTGAAATGCAAAAAAGAGTTGCCAATACCATTAGAGCAATGGTAGAAGGTGATATCAATAAAATTGTTTCCATTCATGATCATGGCGCCGGAGGTCATTTAAATTGTTTGTCGGAACTGGTGGAAGAAACCGGAGGAGAGATTAATTTAAGAGCTTTGCCTATAGGAGATAAGACCCTGTCAGACAAGGAAATAATTGGTAATGAATCGCAGGAACGTATGGGGTTGGTTATTCATAGAGAGGATCTGAATTATTTGCATAAGGTTGCCGATAGAGAACGTTCTCCCATCTATGATGTTGGTAAGGTAACGGATGATTTTCGATTCATTTTTAAATCTGATAATGGTAAAAGTCCTATGGACTTTAAACTGGAAGACATGTTCGGCAGTTCGCCTCACACAATAATGAATGACCGGTCAACAAAAAGAAAATACGAGGATGTCGATTATCAAGCTGAAGATATTTATAAATATGTGAGTCAGGTTTTGCAATTAGAAGCGGTTGCTTGTAAGGATTGGCTAACCAACAAAGTAGACCGTTGTGTAGGTGGATTGGTAGCAAAACAACAATGTTGCGGACCTCTGCAATTACCGCTCAATGATGTTGGCGTTATGGCTTTGGATTATAACGGCAGACGTGGAATTGCAACTTCCATAGGGCATTCGCCAATTAGTGGTTTGATTGATGAGAAAGCAGGATCCAGGAATTCTATCGCAGAAGCTCTTACTAATATTATATGGGCTCCGATGGATAAAAAATTAAAATCGGTATCCTTATCTGCGAATTGGATGTGGCCATGCAGAAATGAAGGGGAAGATGCTCGTTTATATAATGCTGTTGAGGCAGCTTCTGAATTTGCCATCGAGCTGGGAATTAATATTCCTACCGGAAAGGATTCCTTATCTATGAAGCAAAAATATCCAAATGAAGAAGTTATTTCTCCGGGAACTGTAATTATTTCTGCCGCTGGGGAATGCTCTGATATTAGAAAAGTTATAGAACCGGTATTTAAGAATTTAGACGAAAATAGAATTATTTATATCAACCTTTCAAAAGATGAATATAAGCTCGGAGGATCCAGTTTTGCACAGATAAGAAATAAAGTTGGTTCCAAAGTACCAACGATAAAGGATTCTGCTTATTTTAAAAGGGTATTTAATACCATTCAGGAATTAATTCAAGATGGTCTGATCATCGCTGGTCATGATATTTCTGCAGGCGGTATAATCACAACACTTTTAGAGATGTGTTTTGCTGATAATAATATTGGTGCTAAAATTAATCTAAAGAGTGTCAATAAGGGAGAAGACATTGTAAAGGTCCTCTTTGCTGAAAATAGTGGCATTATAATCCAAACTACCAAAGCGCGGGAAGTAGCCAATATACTGGACTTTAGCAAAATTGAATATTATGATATTGGTCACGTACTGGAAAGCCCTGAACTGAGCATTGTTAATGAGAATTTATATTTTGACATTGCAGCATACAGAGAACTTTGGTATAAAACTTCCTATCTGTTGGATCAAAAGCAAACGGCAAATGATCTGGCAAAAGATCGGTTTTACAATTACAAAAATCAGCCTTTAAAATATAATTTTCCAAATCATTTTACCGGAAAAGCACCTGCTATCGAGTCGTCAAATTCTCGACCAAAAGCAGCCATTATTCGCGAGAAAGGCTCCAATAGTGAGCGAGAAATGGCAAATGCCATGTACTTAGCCGGATTTGATGTAAAAGATGTACATATGACGGATTTGATCAGTGGAAGAGAAACCCTGGAAGAAATTCAGTTCATTGGAGCTGTAGGTGGTTTTTCCAATTCTGATGTTCTGGGTTCTGCCAAGGGTTGGGCCGGCGCATTTTTATATAATGAAAAAGCAAGAACTGCATTGAGGAATTTCTTCGACAGAGATGATACTTTATCCGTAGGTATTTGCAATGGTTGTCAATTATTTTTGGAACTGGAAATGATCAATCGGGACCATACCGAAAAACCAAAAATGCATCATAATGATTCTCACAAACACGAAAGCAGCTTTACTTCTGTAAAAATTAAGGAAAACAACTCTGTTATGTTATCTACTTTGGCCGGAACCACTTTGGGTGTTTGGATCTCTCATGGTGAAGGGAAATTTAATTTTCCTTATGAGGAAGACAGATACAATATCATAGCAAAATACGGTTATGATAAATACCCTTCCAATCCAAATGGCTCTGATTTTAATACAGCTATGATGGCCAGTGATGATGGCAGGCATTTAATTACTATGCCACATATAGAACGTTCTACTTTTCCATGGAATTGGGCCAATTACCCCGATGGAAGAAATGATGAAGTGAGTCCATGGATAGAAGCTTTTGTCAATGCCAGAAAGTGGCTGGAAGAAAAGTAAGCTTCGTATTCATCCCAACATTATTTTTTGGGTTAACCGCAAAATTTTTGTAGCTTTAAGTCATTAAACCAGTATCCCGCTGAAAAAGCTGGATTAGTTCGACTAATTAAAAAATTGAAATTAATTTTTTAGAGTCTCACGAATAAAACTGCAAAGATGGACGCCGTACATTCCATGGATCAGGCATTTATCAAAAAGTTGAAGGATGCATTGGATCTTAACCTAGAGAACGAACAATTCGGGGTGACAGAATTGACCGAACTGATGAGTATGAGTCGCTCTTCATTGCATCTCAAATTAAAAAAACTTACTCGAAAGTCCACAAGCCAGTACATTAGAGAATACAGACTCGAAAAAGCCATGGAGATGTTACAAAACAAGGTGGCAACCGTATCTGAGATCGCCTATCGGGTTGGCTTTAATAGTCCTACTTATTTCATTTCCTGTTTTCATAATTATTACGGTTATACTCCCGGCGAGGTAAAACACAGAAAGATTGAAGCTTCAAATAGGGATAATAACTCTGATCTATTGAATAAAGGCAAAAGGAGGGATAAAAAACTATCTTATAAAGGGGTCGCTCTACTATTATTGATCTTTCTTATTCCTTTCATTGCCTATTTTATCTATTCTACAAACTACCATGAATTCACTTCTTCTAATTCAGAGTTAATTACAATTGACAAATCCATTGCAATACTCCCTTGTAAAAATATTAGTGATGATAAAGAAAATCAATATTTTGCCGATGGTGTGATGGGTTCGATACAAGATCACTTAAACAAGCTTGCAGGTCTTAAAGTGATTTCCGAAACAAGTATGGGAAATTATCGTGAGACTACAAAGTCGGCCCCTGAAATTGCGGAGGAACTTAATGTTGAATTTTTATTAGAAGCAAGCGTGCAACAATATGACAATAAGATTCGAATTATCGCAAAATTAATCGATGCTAAAAATGATCAACAAATATGGTCAGAGACCTATGACCGGGAATTAGAAAATATTTTCACACTTCAGTCCGAAATCGCAAAACAGATCGCAACAGAACTAAAGATCGCACTCCCACCTGCAGATCTGGAAAGAATGAACAAAATTCCTTCGGATAACCTGGAAGCTTACAATTTGTATTTAAAAGGAAGATTTTTATTGAATAAAGATTATTCATCAGAAAAAAATTTAAGGAGGAGTATCTATTATTTTGAACAGTCCATCGAAATAGATCCAGAAAATGCGATGGCTTATGCAGGAATGGCAGATGCATATCTATTTCTTACCGGAGAGAGATTTATTTCTTATAGCAAAGGAACTGAAATAGTCAAAGAAATGGCCTTAAAAGCCATTGAATTGGACAACACCCTTGCTGAAGCACACACAACACTAGGTTGGTTGGCGTTGTGGATAGAATGGAACTGGAAGGAGGCAGAGAAAAGGTTAAAACTTGCTATTGAACTAAATCCAAATTCCGCAGTAGCTCATAGCCGTTATGCTCGATATTTGTATTTAATCGAAGATCGATCGAAGGAAGCAAGGAAACAAATAAATAAAGCTCTTTATCTTGAACCACTTTCCTATAATTTGTATTTAACAAGTATAATTCTCTTTTGGGAGGGAGGTCAATTTGATCAAGCAATTGTAGAATCTACAAAAGCGCAGGAGTTAGATAAAAACAGACCTTCAGCTTATTGGTTAAATTTTGGTATTTATTTAACTCTAGGAAATGACAGAAAAGCCGTAACTGAGCTCCAAAAAATTATGCGTTTAGACGCTAAAACCGTAAAATATGTAAATATAATAGAAGATATTTATGATAGAACAGGGATAAAGGGTGTTTTACGTTGGCTTATCAATTTTGATGAAAATGAAGTACAACATTATTCCCGCCCTTTCTATTTGGCACAAATGTATGCTTTTCTTGGTGAGAATGAGAAAGCAATGACTCTGCTTGAAAAGTGTTATAAAATGAGGGTTCCTCTAACAATTAAAATAAGAAATAATCCATATTTCAAAAACCTCCGAACTGAAGACAGGTTTCTGGAACTCATGGAAAAAATGGGATTGAATAATCCTGTAAATGAATAAATTACCTCCATTAATATAAAAATTTCAACATAACATATATAGTTATAACTATGTTTTAAGGAGCTTAAAAAAAACTTTATATTCATTGCATCATAGCTGTTTAGTACTGCCTTATTATTAATTACACCTTTGTATGGAGTAATAGAATAATATTAACTTTTAAAACCAGGTATTATGAGAGCAATTGTTGTTGGTTTGTTTTTTTTAGGTCTAACCAGCCTATGTTATGCACAAAACAAAGATGGTGAAATGCTATCTGAAGTTGAGGTAAACGCCATTAATTATGATTACTTAAAGAGCGTGGAAGTTGAATTCATACCATTTTCAGTACGCAGTCTGGAAATAGAGGTAGCCAATTTTGATGTTCACGAAACCTCTGTAATAATTATAGGTGATGAAAATGCCTATCAAGATGAAGATGGTAATTATAATGTGAAATTCGTTAATAACTATGGCATCATTAAAGCTGTTTATAATGAAGAAGGCATAGTTTTAGAGGCTACGGAGAGGTTTAAAAATATTAAAATGCCTCAAGCTGTATTAAGATCAATTTTAAAGAAATATCCTGATTGTGTGATCTCAAAAGATTTATATCTGGTGACCTATAATCATGATGAAGGGACTACCAGAAAGTATGTTATTTTCATTAAAAATAATAACAAGCGTGTAAAGATCAAATCTGATGAAAATGGAAATATCTCCTGATCTGAATAAACTACCTCGACGCAAGTATACGAGGTATTAAATTGAGTTTGCGATGCAAACATTCTGAATTCCGACCCAGAGGGTCGGGGAATTAAACCACATCTTCTCGTCCGAAAAAGCGGAACGCGAAGGCGGATTTAAATTTATCAAATTTCTTCGCCAATCCACTCAAAATTAACTTTTGAGTGGATTGGTCTTTTGTACTAATTTATACTGGAGATCAATTATTCATTTATCATAATCTATTATCCATATTAAAATTGACAATAAAAATGTGAAATTAAGATTGGATAAGGATGGTAACATCTCCTGATAGTTGTTACTTTTTTTTTTAAAAATTTGCTTCCTTAAAAAATTATCTAAAATTTTTAGATTATAGTGTAACAAAAAAACAACTAGTCTCGTCATTATAATATATAAATGTCTAATCTAAATTATATTTATCATGAAAACACTTATCATTGGTTTATTATTAATAAGCCTAACCAGTCTTGGCTACTCTCAGAACATAGAAGGAAACATGTTATCTGAAGTTGAAATCTATACCTCAAATTCTGATTACATAAAAAGCGTGGAAGATAAACATCTGCCTAAAGCAATAGGTTTACTTGAAAGAGAAGTCGCCAGTTTTAATGTACATGGATCTTCACTACACAAAAGAGGTAAACAAAATGACTATCCAGATAGAGATGGTAATTACAATGTAAAATTCGCCAATAAATTAGGATCGATCCATGCAGTTTATGATCACAGAGGTAAAGTTTTAAAAACTACGGAAAGATTCATAAATGTAAAATTGCCTAGAGAAATTTTACATTCTATTTTAAATAAATACCCGGATTGGACCATCTCCAAAGATATGTATTTCGTAAAATATAATCATAATAAAGAGCTAACAAGGAAATATATTATTCATTTAAAAAATGACAATAAGAATATGAAGCTCAGACTGGAAAAAATGGAAACATTTCCTGATTTTAATACCTCGAAAAATTACGCTAAGTTATAAGATCAATAAAACCACAACCGTTAAGGTTGTGGTTTTTTAGGTTTCCAAACCTTGAAACTTAATCTGTAACATGGTTAATTTTTATAAATGCACCAGTAGAAATTGTAATTCCTTATAAATCCATTCGTCTTAAATAATAACAACCGATAAACACATTATTAAAATGTCACTATTTCTACCATTTATATTTGGCTTTTCCACTTCCTTCTTGGGTATGTTGGTTCCTGGTATGCTAAATATGACCACGGTAAAAATACGCCTAGAGAGAGGGAAATTAAATGCGGTCAAATTTGCATTGGGTGTTTCAACCATTGTATTAGTACAATCTTATGTTGCTGTATTTTTTACTGCATATTTAAAGGAAAATCCTGATTTTATTCAAATACTTCAAAAAGTTGCTGTAGTTATTTTTACCATACTATCAATTTATTTTTATAGAGAATTTAAAAAAGGAAACAGAACCAGATCTGCATTTCGGCAAAAATGTAAAGACACCTTTGTCATTGGTTTGTTTTTGTCTGCTTTTAATATGTTTGCCATACCTTTTTATTATGGCATCACCATGTTATTAGACAATTTCGGTTGGTTGCAATTATCAGAATATAACATCTCCCTGTTTGTTATAGGCTCTGCTATTGGGACCTTTATGCTACTTTATACTTACTCAGGTTTGGTTAGTTACATGCAGATAAAATCGCATAAAACTACTTATAAATTGAATCTGCTACTTAGTACGTTGACAGGCTTTATCGCTTTAACGACTTTCATTAAACTTTTTTGAAACATTTAAACCCTTAAGTCATTATTGTTAATTTTATGTACAAATTATATGTAAAAAGCTAACAATTATTAGATTACCTACATCTGTTTAGACTTGAAAATGTAATTGTATACTTTGCAAGTATTGATGTATATCTGACTAAATTTAATTTATAAATGGTGTTTATTTGATTTTCTGCTACCAATAATCAACTATACATTAAATGAGTAGATATGTACAATTGGATCATAAAAAATTAAAATAAGTTTATATATTTATTTTTTAATTTAAATTTAGAACCAATCCTTATGAAAAAAGCACTCAATTATTTTACACTATTTGGTTTCATTATTTTTATATTATTAGCATGTGGAAACAGCTCTGAGAAAACTTCGATTAATTTAAGATCCGAAAACCCTTTACAAGAAAAAACAAATAAAGCTTCAAGTAATAATTGTTTAGAACAGTATCACAGTAAACCGGAAGAACTTCTCACTAAGGATCTTGTTGGTAAATTTGTTGACTTCGAAGGAGCCGATGTGGATGTTGCCAAAGTATCAGAACAAATAATACGAGATAAAGATTTTGCCCAAGTAAATTGCAAGTGGAAAATAGGAAGACAAAGACATATTGTTCGGTTGAGTAAAATTTTTAAAATTAAGTTATATGAAAGTAAAACTTCTGTTGATCGATTTTATGATAAATACCATACTCGTACTCCAGAAGAACAGGAAGAATTAAAAAAACTCTACGACTCTTTGGTATTAAATAGTGAACCTGTTAAACAAAAAACTGATAAATCAAATGCCGAAATGCTTAGCGAGGCTATCGGTTTTGATTATGCATATTTAAATATAGATGGTATAGGTGATGCCGCCGTTTGGGAATATAAGATAAATGATTTAATAGTTTTAGTTGGAGATTATCAATTCACAGTTAATGTTGATCTCAAGAAAGGAAATGACTACGATCTTGAAAAAGCTAAATTAATTGCAAAGGCTATTATTGAAAAAGCTTGTAATTGATTTTAGTTATGTTCTAGTATAGCATTGAATTATGACTTTTTGGTATTTGCATATGATTTATAAGTCAAATATGTCATTGTGTAAACTTGTGTCTTCTCTGTGAAAGAACTATTTAACAATGGACCCTTATATGGATTTTCCTTGAGTTTAGGTACAATGACCACCTTATTATTCTTAGGTACCACCTTAATATAAAAAGACTATCTATAAAATAATCAACGGGCTTATACATTCAAAGTTACATTTGACTTACTTCAATCTCTTAAGTACTCTTCACTTTTATGTCTTTTGCTTCTTCTTCTTCGCCGCCGGGAAAAGTACATTATTTAAGATCAAACGATATCCGGGTGAATTTGGGTGCAGATCCAATTCTGTTTTTGGGTCGCCCACTCTGTGCTGATAATCTTCGGGGTCATGTCCGCCATAAAAAGTAAACATACCCTTTCCTTTAATGCCATGAATATAACGAGCTTCTCCATTTACAGTATTTTCACCCATGATCATAATGGTTGATTTAATTGAATTGCTATCAAAAGAAGTTGTTTGTCCCATAAAGCCCTTGATAAGCTGGGTGTGATTTTGGCATAACATGGTAGGAACCATATCCCATTTTGCCGAATATTCCTTTAACTCAAAATAATCCTCTGTTTTCAATATTTTTCTCCTTCTTGTCATATCAATAGTTGAGAATTCATAGATCGACGGGTTTCTTTCCAACAAAAAGTCTGTAAATGCAAATGTTTTAGAAAAGTCGATCTTATTCTGATAATTGCTCTCAGAAGGATCTCCATCGAACATGGCTTCACAAATATCAACTCCTTCTGAGGCTAAGGCAATATCAAAGCTATCCGTTGCAGAACACATCGCAAACATAAAACCACCGCCAATTACAAAATCTCTAATTTTGAGGGCTACCGCCAATTTTTCCTGAGACACCTTGTCATAACCCAATTTTTCCGCCAACAATTCCGCTCTGTTTTTATTTTGTATATACCAGGGAGCTGTTCTATAAGCACCATAGAATTTGCCATGCTGGCCTGTAAAATCTTCATGGTGTAAGTGTAACCATTCGTACAATAACAATTTATCTTGCAAAACTTCTTCGTCATAAACTATGTCATATGGAATCTCAGCATACTTTAAAACAAGAGTAACTGCGTCATCCCAAGGCTGATTGTCTTTTGGAGAATAAACTGCTATTTTAGGAGCTTTTTCTAAGATAATAGCTTCCATATTTTGGGAGGGACTGGAAATTTCTTCTAAAATATTCAGGGCTTCGGTATCAGAAATTACAGCAAAGGATACTCCTCTAATAGTACATTCATTTCTAAAATCTTGAGTGTCTTCCAATAAAAATGAGCCTCCTTTATAATTGAGCAACCATTTAACTTTTTGATTTTTTTGTAAAGAATAAAAAGTTATGCCATAAGCCTTTAGATGGTCCTTTTGAGATATTTCATCCATCGGAATTAACAAGAAAGAAGCGAAAGTAGAAGATGAGAACAGTATTAAAAATACTACAATTATGCTCTTTAAATTATTCATTTAATGGAAATGGATTTTCTTTATTTAATGAGATGCAATTTAATAAACTTCCAAATAAGAAAAAATAGGTGAAGTCTTTTTAAAATGGAACATCATCATCGTTGTCCATCTTACCAAAAGCATCACTGGTACTGCCCAAATTACCAGGAGATATTGTATCTTGATTCATGGCGGATTGGAATTCCGTTGCAAAACCCTCTTCCAAGTCGGTAAATTTTGCCAATCTACCAATAAATTTCATTTTTATATTGTCTAAACCACCATTTCTATGTTTCGCAATTATAAATTCTGCCTGCCCTTCACACGGTGTTCTTTCTTCATCATCCCATTCGGTCAAACCATAATATTCAGGTCGGTAGATAAAGGAAACAATATCCGCATCTTGCTCAATCGCTCCGGATTCACGTAAATCAGACAAGAGAGGACGTTTAGAACCACCACGTGTTTCTACAGCCCTTGACAACTGAGATAATGCAATAACCGGAACTTCCAGTTCTTTTGCTAATGCCTTCAAGTTTCTTGAAATAGTAGAGATCTCTTGTTCTCTGTTTCCAGAACTTTTGTTATTACCGGCTGTCATCAGTTGTAAATAATCTATAATCACAACTTTAACACCGTGCTGCGACACCAATCTTCTTGCCTTTGCTCTTAGGTCAAATACAGAAAGTGAGGGTGTGTCATCAATGAAAACCGGTGCTTTTGATAAATTTTTAACTTTTACATTTAAGGCTTCCCACTCATAGGTCTCTAAATTTCCCTTTCTTAATTTCTCTGAGGAGATCCCTGTTTCACTAGAGATCATACGAGTAATTAATTGTACTGAAGACATTTCTAAAGAAAATATTGCCACCGGAACATTAAAATCTATAGCCATATTCTTAGCCATAGACATTACAAAAGCAGTTTTTCCCATCCCCGGACGGGCAGCTAAGATGACCAGATCGGATGGCTGCCAACCGGAAGTTAGTTCGTCTAACTTTGAAAATCCCGATGCAACACCACTCATCCCCTCCTGATTGGATATTTCTTCTATTTTTTTTAGAGCCTGACTCACTAAATTTTCTGCCGCCTCGGAACTCTTTTTTAGGTTACCCTGTGTAATATCAAATAATTTAGTTTCTGCATTATCCAATAAATCAAAAACATCCACAGTTTCATCGTAGGCATTATTGATTATTTCACTCGATATTGTAATAAGTCGTCTTTGAATATATTTCTGTAAAATAATTCTTGCATGAAATTCAATATGAGCAGCCGAAGATACCTTTTGGCTTAAACTCACGATATAAAAATCACCTCCAACAATATCTAATTTCTCATCTTTTCTTAATTGATTGGTGACAGTTAAAATATCAATGGGTTCAGAATTCTCAAAAAGTCTAAAAATTGCATTATAAATATGCTGATGGGCAGGTTTATAAAAAACATCTGCATGCAAAATATCTATAACGTCATCAACACCTTTTTTATCAATCATCATTGCGCCCAAAACAACCTCCTCAAGGTCAATTGCTTGAGGTGGTAATTTCCCTTGTTCAAGGTTTATTACAGTACCCTTGTTTCTTTTTTGGGGATTAAATGCCTTAACTGTATCCATGGCGCAAATGTACTTTTTTAGAAATGTAATAGAGGTATTTTAGATATTTAAAATTAACAAAAAATGTTAACAAACCTCAATTTTGTTGATAACATCAGAATTATTTTTTCACTCCCCTGAACTAATATAAGTTGGCACTCTGTAAAATAAAAAAAATATAATTATTTAACCTTATTATTTACAATATATTAACTTACTAAAACGAAAATATAACTTTGTTTTTTTAGACATAAACAAATTGTATATGTTGTTATTAATTTGTTTTTTTGTTCTCTAACTTTTATAAATGAGAAAAGAAAAAAGAAATAAAGTTCTTGCCATTTTACTATTTGTTCAAATTGGAGTTATTTATTTACTTTCCTATTTCCCAAATTTTATTGAAAAGTTCTATACCAATGGAATTTATATTTTGATCAGCTCGTTTTTGAGGACAATTTTTGGATGGGTACCATTTTCTATCGGAGACATCCTTTATCTGATTATTATATTTCTTTTGGTCAGATTTTTAGTTCTGATCATCAAAAAGAGATTCAAAAATATTAGACCGCTTTTACTGCAATCAGGAGCTTTTATCTCTGTTTTATATTTTTTTTTCTATTTTTTATGGGGTATTAATTACTCTAGGCCATCCATTGTATATAGCCTTGATATTGATAGAAAAGAGATCACTCCGGAATCCGGGATAGAAGGAGAACCAGAAGGCAAATCCGACATAAAAAAATTAGAAAATCTTACGGATAAACTAATAGACAGGCTCGTTTCATTACAGATGGAATTGGTTTCGCACGATTCTCTCCCTGTTCAAGTTCCCTATTCTAAAAGTAAGATATTAGATATGACATCTCTAGGATATAAAAATTTGAGCCAAACATTTCCTCAATTCAAATACGAACCAAGTTCTATTAAAAAATCACTATTTAGTCTTCCTTTAACCTATATGGGGTTCGCGGGGTACTTAAACCCTTTCACAGGTGAGGCTCAGGTAGATTATTTAATTCCTAAAACCTCCTTACCGATGACAAGCTCTCATGAAGTGGCACATCAATTAGGTATAGCCTCCGAAAGCGAGGCAAATTTTATTGGATTTTTAGCGGCAAGTTCTCACGACGATAAATATTTTCAGTATTCCGCCTTTTTGAGTGCATTTAGATATGCCCTACACGATATTTACTCGTATGATCCGGATGTTTATCAGAGCTATATTAAAGATATACCTCTGGGTATCAAAAAGAACATCCGAGAAAATCAGGAATTCTGGAAACGCTACGAAAATCCTGCCGAACCTCTTTTTAAGATTTTCTACGATAATTATCTTAAAGTTAATCAACAAAAATCGGGACTATTAAGCTATAATCAAATGGTTGATCTGTTAATAGCATATGATGCCAAGTATCCATTGTAAATTACCCTGCCTAAATTTAAACCTAATCGACTATTTTTTACGTACTTTTGAGCCATGATCAAACAGATTTCCAGTATTCAAAACCCTTTGATTAAGGAACTATTTCAGCTCAAAGAAAAATCACGTATCCGAAAAAAAACCGGTCGATTTCTAATAGAAGGAAAACGTGAAATTTCTTTGGCAATTAAAGGAAAATATGAGATAGAAACAATACTATTCGACCCATCCATTATCACCTTAGAAATTATAAAAGAAATATTGGATCCATCGACTATTGAACTAATAGAAATAAGCTCTGAAGTCTATAAGAAATTAGCTTATCGATCTACTACTGAGGGAATTATTGCTATTTCAAAAACAAAAGGACTAACATTATCCGACATAAAATTTCAAAACAGCTCCCCACTTATACTTGTGGCTGAAGCCCCGGAAAAACCTGGCAATATTGGTGCTCTCATGCGCACAGCGGATGCCGCAAAGGTGGATGCTTTTCTTATCGCAAACCCTAAAACAGATATCTATAACCCCAATATTATTCGCGCTAGCGTAGGTTGTATTTTTACCAATCAAATCGCTATTGGAACAACAGAGGAAATAATTCATTTTTTAAAGACAAACAAAATCAATGTTTATTGCGCTGCTTTAGAGGATAATGCTGAGAATTACAGCAATCAGGATTATACTAATGCTACTGCTTTTATACTTGGTACAGAAGATATTGGACTTTCAGAGGAGTGGCTCAAAAATTCATACAAAAATGTCATAATACCCATGCAAGGTGAAATTGACTCCATGAATGTTTCTGTTTCTGCAGGAATACTTATTTTTGAAGCGAAGAGACAACGTGAGTTTAATTAGTAATTAATTGTTATCTTTTATTATCTTATGACTGCAACACTTTTATTTTACATTATTATAGCAATAATAACGGTTGATTTTCTTTTTGATAAATATGTAGATCATCTCAATGCAAAGCATTTTGATGACCAGGTTCCTGAGGAACTTGATGATGTTTACGACAAGGAAGAATACACTAAATCACAGGCTTATAAAAAAGAAAATTATAAATTTTCGTTGGTAAGCAGCGGGTTTATGATCTTGTTAACTCTCGGTTTTTTTCTATTTCAAGGGTTTTATTGGATAGACGGAATAGCTAGGGGGTATAGTGATAATGAGATTATCATTGCTCTAATTTTTTTCGGAATTATTATGCTTGGAAGTGATATAATCTCAACACCATTTTCCTATTATCAGAATTTTGTGATAGAGGAAAAGTATGGATTTAACAAGAGTACAAAAAAACTATTCTTTATGGATAAAGCGAAAGGGTGGATTCTTACAATTATTCTGGGAGGAGGAATTCTTGCCCTTATTGTTTGGTTCTATCAACAAACCGGTGATTATTTTTGGGTCTATACCTGGTTATTCATTGCTGTTTTTTCTGTTTTTATGACCATGTTTTATTCATCTCTAATAGTACCTCTGTTTAATAAGCAAACGCCACTTGAAGAGGGTGAATTAAGAAATGAAATTGAAAATTTCTCTGTGAAAGCAGGATTTAAATTAGATAATGTGTTCGTCATTGACGGGTCTAAACGTTCTACAAAAGCAAATGCTTACTTCTCGGGCTTTGGATCAAAAAAACGAATTGTTTTATATGATACATTGATCAATGATCTAAATACTAGTGAGATAGTAGCTGTTTTGGCGCATGAAGTCGGTCATTATCAAAAAAAGCATGTTTTTATAAATATGCTTATCTCTATCCTTCTAACCGGTGTTACACTTTACTTGTTATCCTTATTAATAAATAACCCATTATTGTCTGAAGCACTTTCTGTTAAAGAACCAAGTTTTCATATAGGCTTGATCGCATTTGGTGTTTTATACAGCCCAATATCTGAAATTACAGGTATTTTAATGCATTATATCTCAAGAAAGTTCGAATATCAAGCGGATGATTACGCGAAAGAAAATTATAATGCACAGGATTTGATTAGTTCCTTAAAAAAATTATCAAAGAATAGTTTAAGTAATTTAACACCCGATAAGCTAACTGTGTTTTTACATTATTCACATCCTACCCTCTATCAGAGAATATTAAATTTAAGAAAATAAATTTCTCCTGATGATGTCGAGTTAATATTTTTTCAATTACTTTTATTCCATGGCTTATACCGCAACGATAACTCAGGAAAACAAAGAAATAGCGCTCCGCTATAAGAATATGTTGCAGGATACTTATCTAACCTTATCTAAGGATAATAAGGCTCTTATAAGAAAAGCATTTGACATTGCGCTTGATGCTCATAAAGATCAGCGTAGAAAAACCGGAGAACCATACATTTATCATCCTATAGCCGTAGCCAAAATTGTAGCAAATGAAATAGGTTTAGGAGTTAACTCTATTACCGCAGCCCTACTTCATGACGTAGTTGAAGACACTGATTACACTATAATAGATATTGAACAACTATTCGGAAAAACTATAGCTAAAATAGTAAATGGTTTAACCAAAATTTCCCGACTAAAAAAAGAACAAGACGTTTCTATTCAGGCTGAAAATTTTAGAAAAATGCTGCTTACATTAAATGATGATGTAAGAGTTATTTTAATAAAGATTGCCGACCGGTTACATAATATGCAAACTTTGGACTCGATGAGGACAGATAAGCAGGTCAAAACAGCTTCTGAAACATTATATATCTATGCTCCGCTCGCACATCGTTTGGGTCTGTATAATATTAAAACAGAACTTGAAAATTTAGGTCTAAAATATACAGAACCAAATGTATATAAAGATCTATTAAATAAAGTTACCGACAGTATTGAAGAACAGAATATATACATAGAAAAATTTTCTGCCATCCTTAAAGATTCCCTGGACAAACATAAATTTAGCTATGAAATAAAGGGAAGAACCAAATCTATCTATTCTATTCGAAAAAAAATGCTCGTTCAAGGTGTTAGTTTCGAGGAGATTTATGACAAATTCGCCATAAGAATAATTTATAAATCAACCATCCAAAATGAAAAATTTGATGCCTGGAAAATATACTCGATTGTAACAGATCATTTTAACCCTAACCCTAACCGACTTCGCGATTGGATATCACAGCCCAAGTCGACAGGTTATGAGTCTCTACATATCACTGTAATGGGACCAAAAGGAAAATGGGTCGAGGTTCAAATAAGATCTGAAAGAATGAATGAGATCGCTGAAAAAGGATATGCAGCTCATTTTAAGTACAAACATGGTGGCCAAAAAGAAAGTGGCTTAGAAAATTGGCTTAACAAACTTAAAGAATCTCTCGAAAATCCAGATTTAAATGCAGTTGATTTTGTAGAACAGTTCAAGTTGAATTTATATTCGGAAGAAATTTATGTTTTTACACCAAATGGCGATATTAAGTCATTGCCAAAAGGTGCAACAGCAATAGATTTTGCGTTTGCCATTCATACCGAGGTTGGTATGCATTGCAGAGCTGCCAAAGTCAATAAGAAATTAGTGCAGTTGAGTACCATATTAAAAAGTGGTGACCAAGTAGAGATCATTACATCAAAAAATCAAAAACCAAAATTAGCTTGGTTAGATATTGTCCAAACAGCCCGTGCAAAATCTAAAATAAAAAGTATTTTAAAGGAAGAGCAAAAAATTATTGCCGACGAAGGGAAAAATATTTTATCTAGAAAATTGCGTCATTTAAAACTTAAATTCAATGATAGAACGGTAAATGAATTAGCCAGTTTTCTAAATTTAAAAACAAGTTTTGATCTGTTTTATAGGGTTGGTAATGGATCCATTCATAATGCGGAATTGAAAAAATTTGCCAATCAAAAGTCCAATGCCCTTGTTCATTTCATTAAAACTAAAATGAAACGATCAGGAACAAAACCTGAAGGAATAACAAACGAAGTTACCAGTAATTTCGATAGTCTTGTTTTTGATAAAAATGAAGAAAAATTAGTCTATAGTCTCGCCAAATGCTGTAATCCAATTCCCGGTGATAAAGTATTTGGATTCATCACTATCAAGGATGGAATTAAAGTCCATAAACACAATTGCCCGAACGCTTTAAGTTTACAATCGCAATATGCTTATAGAGTCATTAGTGCAAAATGGATTGATTCAACTCAAGATGGTTTCAAGGCGAGTCTCAGTATTATTGGAATTGATAATCTAGGTTTAATAAATGAAGTTACTCGTTTAATTTCTAACAGTTTAAATGTTAATATTCACAATATAAACATTTCCGGAAATGAGGGCTTTTTCCAAGGCCATATAACTGTTAGCATAAAGAATAACAAACAACTTACTAATTTAATCGCCTTGTTAAAGAAGATTGAAGGCATCGAAAAAGTTGAACGAATTGTGAACTAATTTTATCAATAATTTTATCAAAAAATATGTTATTATATTTGGATTAAATGTAAATTTGTGAGTTATTATTCTCAAGATAAACAAATGAATACAAATCAAAATCAAGAAACGGTTAAGGCCTTTTTCACAAAATTTTTGGAAGAAAATAATCAGAGAAAGACACCTGAAAGATTTGCTATTCTGCAAGAAATTTATGACAATGAAGATCATTTCGATATTGAAACTCTTTATATTGACATGAAAAACAAAAATTATAGAGTTAGCAGAGCTACTCTCTATAATACAATAGAACTACTTTTAGAATGTGGATTGGTTAGACGCCATCAATTTGGACAAAATCATGCTCATTATGAGAAGTCCTATTTTAACAAACAGCATGATCATGTTATATTAACTGACACGGGTGAAGTTATTGAATTTTGTGATCCAAGAATTGAGAATATTAAAAAATCTATCGAAGAAGTTTTTGATATAAAAATAGAGAATCATTCCTTGTATTTTTATGGACAAAGAAATAATAAAGCAAAACAAACTACTAAAAAAAAATAAATGATCGACTTACTATTAGGCTTGCAATGGGGTGACGAAGGTAAAGGTAAAATTGTTGATGTACTCACTAAAAATTACGACATTATTGCTCGTTTTCAAGGAGGACCAAATGCAGGTCATACCTTAATCTTTGATGGCAACAAACATGTATTGCACACAATACCTTCTGGAATATTTCATAAAACCGCTCTTAACATAGTTGGAAATGGAGTTGTAATTGATCCGGTTATTTTTAAAAATGAATTAGAGAACCTTTCAAAGTACAATATCGATTTCAAAACAAAGCTTCTTATTTCGAGAAAGGCACATGTGATATTACCAACTCATCGATTATTAGATGCGGCGTCGGAAAAGATGAAAGGAAAGGGCAAAATTGGATCAACTTTAAAAGGAATTGGACCTACTTACATGGATAAAACAGGAAGGAACGGTTTTAGAATTGGCGATTTGGAATTTGAAAATTGGCAAATCAAATACCAAAATCTAACTAAGAAACACCTTAAAATATTGGACTTTTACGATGTCAATTTAGATTTCAATTTAGAAGATCTTGAAAATGATTTTTTTAAAGCAATTGAAACTCTAAGAACACTTAATTTTATTGATAGCGAAGAGTATATTAACAATGCTCTATCTAATGGAAAAACCATCTTGGCAGAAGGAGCTCAAGGCTCCCTGCTTGATATTGATTTCGGCACATACCCATTTGTAACCTCCTCCAATACCACTGCGGCCGGAGCCTGTACAGGTTTGGGTGTGGCACCAAATAAGATCGGAGAGGTCTTCGGAATTTTCAAGGCGTATACTACGCGTGTTGGATCGGGTCCTTTTCCTACAGAATTGTTTGATGAAGATGGTAAGACTATGGCAAGTGTAGGACATGAATTTGGTGCAACTACAGGGAGACCCAGACGATGTGGTTGGTTAGATCTGGTTGCTCTCAAGTATGCTGTTCAGATAAATGGCGTTACACAGCTCAATATGATGAAGGGAGATGTATTGTCGGGATTTGAAAAACTAAAAATTTGCACATCGTATAATTATAAAGGAAAGGAGATTACACATTTTCCTTATAATATTGAAGAAGAAAATACCTCTGTAAATTATACTGAAATTAATGGCTGGGAAGAAGACTTAACGGCTATGACAAGTGAAGATCAGCTACCAAAGAATCTAAAGGATTACGTAATTTTTATAGAAAATTTTGTTGGAGTACCTATAAAGATAGTTTCTGTAGGTCCAGATAGGAAGCAAACAATAATGGTATAATTTTATTTTCTACTTAAAGAATCAAAAGAAGCTAAGGTATCTCACAAACTCCTTAGCTTTTACTTTATCAATCTATTTCCTTAAATTTGAACAAATTTATATTTTTGAAAACAAGATTCCTTATTCTTTTATGTACTATCATTACATCTTATACTTTCGCCCAAGGAAGTAGAATAAATATTGTTCACTCGGATAATTCCAGTATTAATGAAGTAGAACTTCCAGGAGCAACTATTTTGCTTGGAAATATTCACATAACCCATGAAGGTTTTTCACTTAAGTGTACAAAAGCAGTTCATTATAAAAACGATAATTATATAAAGGCCTTTGGCAATGTAATTTTAAATCAAGGAGATACAATTATTCAAACCAGTAGGTATACGGAATATGATGGAAATACAAAAAAAGCAGTGTCCTGGGGGAATGTAAAAATTCGAGATCCTAACATGACATTGGCTACAGATACCCTTTATTTCGATAGAGGAAATCAACTTCTTTTCTATAGAGATGGTGCTACGATCAGAGATAGTATTAACACACTAACCAGTGATAAGGGTAACTATTTCTTAAATAATAAAAAATTTCAAGCGATTTCGGATGTGGTTCTTGTTAATCCGGACTATGTGTTAAAATCTAATCATTTAGACTATTACACAAATGATGGCAAGGCTTTTCTTTATGGCGCATCTACCATTACCAGTAAGGAAAATTTCATTTATTGTGAAAAAGGATTCTATGATACGACCAAAAACATTTCTCACTTTACTAAAAATGCTCGAATTGAATATAACGACAGAGAAATAAAAGCAGACAGTTTGTATTACGACCGCAATGATGGTTTTGCATCTGCAACGAATAATATTAAAATTACTGACACTATAAATCACGTTATACTAAAAGGAAATTATGCCGAATATTTCGAAAAAATAGATTCTGCATTTGTAGTTAAACATGCTTTGGCCATAACCAACACTAATCAGGATTCGTTATTCATACATGGAGATACAATTCTAACAACTGGTAAACCAGAAAAAAGAATCCTTAGGGTATATCATAATGTAAAGTTCTTTAAAAGTGATCTGAGTGGAAAATGTGATTCTATACATTCTGATGAAAAGATAGGCTTAATGCAGATGATTAAAAATCCTGTACTCTGGTCCAATGATAGTCAAATAACGGGTGATACCATTAAACTAATAACTGATATTTTAACCGATAAATTAGATAGCTTGAAAGTTTTGCAAAATACTTTTATCGTTAATAAGGACTCTATTGGCTTTAATCAGATCAAAGGAAGAAATTTAAAAGGGAAATTTATTGAAAATGACTTAAAGTTTGTAGATATCATTGGGAATTCAGAAGTCATTCATTTTGTAAGAAATGAAAATAACGCGCTTATAGGGATTGAAAAATCAACATGCAGTGAAATACAGTTTGTTTTAAAAGATGGAAAGATCGAACATTCCAAATTTATAACACAACCGGAAGGTGAAACTTACCCACCCTCTAAGTTACCGGAAAATGTTAGAAAATTGAGAGGGTTCAAATGGAGAGAGAATGAGAGACCACTAAACAAAAATGATATTTTTTAAATATATGAACAGTGATTTCTTAAAATATCAAGCACAAACAGGTCCAAATCCCTTGTCTATTGAAATTAATAAAGCAAAGGGGTCCTATGTCTATGATGTTGATGGTAAGAAATATTTAGATTTTATAGCTGGAGTTTCAGCCAATACACTGGGTCATCAACATCCTGAAATCATTAAAGCCATTAAAAAACAGGTAGATACATATTTACATGTGATGGTCTATGGCGAGTTTATCCAAAAGCCTCAGTTAGAATTAAGCAAGTATATAGCGAGTAAATTACCTCAAAATCTACAGTGCGTATATTTAACAAATTCGGGCACAGAGGCTACGGAAGGTGCTTTAAAATTGGCCAAAAGAGTAACCGGAAGGTATGAAATAATTTCAGCAAAAAAGGCTTATCATGGTAACACTCAAGGAGCTATGAGCGTTTGTGGTACAGAAGAACAAAACAGTGCTTTTAGGCCTTTAATCCCGGGAATAAAGTTTATTCATTTTAATGACCATTCCGAACTGAGTAAAATAACCACAAAAACGGCTGCCGTAATATTGGAGACAATTCAAGGAGGTGCAGGATTTATAGAGCCTAGAGACAATTACCTTCACAAAGTGAAACTTCGTTGTGAGGAAGTCGGAGCCCTATTAATTTTGGATGAGATACAAAGTGGAATAGGTAGAACAGGGAAATTTTTCGGATTTGAAAATTATAATGTGATTCCGGACATTGTCGTTGCAGGTAAGGCTTTAGGTGGAGGAATGCCAATTGGTGCCTTTATTTCTTCCCTTGAATATATGAACACCCTAAAACAAAATCCAAAGTTAGGTCATATCACTACTTTTGGTGGTCATCCTGTAATCGCCGCATCAGCCTTGGCAACTTTAAAAGAATTATTTAAGAGTACCTTGATTAAGGATATTTTAGAAAAAGAAGAACTATTTAGAAAATTATTAGTGCATAAACACATCGCTGAAATACGCGGAAAAGGCCTTATGTTAGCTATAGTTCTACGAGACAAAGACTCTGTTAATCAATTAATATTGAATGCAATTAAAAAAGGATTGCTTTTATTCTGGCTTCTCTTTGAACCAAGTGCAATAAGAATTACTCCTCCACTAAACATATCAACGAATGAGATAAAGGAAGGGTGTGATATTATTATAGATCTATTGAACCAATCAGATCAATAAATTTGTTAATTATATCTTATTTTTCCCTTCATTATATCGCCTTTTAGTTAATAAATTCATAAAATTTTAAGAATTGAAACATTTTATGTAACAACTATTACAATTATTGCGTCTGTTATGTAAATGTCTAATCTAAATTATATATCATGAAAAAATTAATCATTGTAGCGATAGTAGCATTATTTACTTTAAATATTTCTGCCGCAGAACCAGTTAAACCCAGTAAATCACTTAGAACTGAAATAATAAGTCTATTGGGAGATAATTTAACTTTTGATTTCGATCAAAATGAAATTAGTATTGAAGTTTTATTTACTGTGAATAGGAATGGTGAACTAATTATAGTAGCTACCAACGCGCCTAACAAATCCACTGAATTGCTCATTAAGAGTAAATTAAATTATAAAAAAATTAATTTCAATGCTGACAAGCCAGGAGAAATGTTTTTATTACCATTGAAAATTAAAAATTCATAAGTAAATTCCACTTTACTTTAAAGGTGCTTAAAATTTTTTTAGGCACCTTTTTTATTTGGAAATTGAACTTTTTAAATAAAATAATTTGGGATTAAAAATAGATTTTTCTTATTAATATGTTGGTATTGTTAATCATTTCTTAAATACTTCACAACAAAAACCTAATTTTAGTTAATATATTCTTAATTAAGAAAGTTTTAACTTTAAATAATGTAACAATTATATAGAAAGTTCCGTCCTTTATGTATATAAAAGTCTAATCTATTTGTCTAATCTAAATTATATCCTCATGAAAAGCTTAAAATTATTTATCGCCGCACTAGCACTAGTATTTGCCGTTCAAGTATCTGCCGCCACTGAAGATCCTGTAAAACCAAGTTCACAATTAAGAGCCGAACTAGTAGACCTAATTGGACCTGAATGTCCATTTCTATTAGAAAAAGGAGAATGTACTGCTGAAGTTCTATTTACTGTAAACTCATCAGGTGAAGTAATTATAATTTCCATTTTATCAGAAAATTCTGAAGCGGAAAAACATATCAAAAATAAAATTAATTACAAAAAAGTTTCACACAGACCTTCAAAACCGGGAGAAATATATTTATTACCCGTAAGAGTGGTACAATCGTAAGTATTAATGGTTTATTTAGTTAAAGGGTGTTTACGCACCCTTTTTTTGTTCACATCTATGCAAGTACACCCTTAATCTTGATTTTTTAATATACTTATTTGACCTGTTAAAACACCCGTTACGCCCCAATGATTAAAACTTGAACCTTCATCATCTCCCTGATCAATAACCACTTGTATAGTATGATTACCTGGTTTTAAATAATCCAATGGAATAAATTTTGGTGGAGTAATTGTAGCGGGACACCAATTTGATCGACTTAGATCGCTCGATGATAATCCATTCGAAAAATTTCCTGAAGCTGGATTAGAAAGACGGTAAGTCGCGCAATCAGTCCGCCATGGAACTTCACTAAACACTAACTTCCCGTCGATGAATATTTTATTTAACCTTGGATTAAATTCATCACCTCCACCCCAACCTCCATGGCCCGTGGAAGTAAATAACAATTGCAAATTTTCAATGTTTTTGGCTAATTCAAATTTAGTTTCCAAAGTATCTGTCTTAAACATCTTTCCATAGTTTTGACCTGACATTTCCAATATATTGACCGTGCTAAACAATGGGTTAATATATTTATTCTTTGAAGTTGTTTTCGTCCATGATGGATAAAAGTTAAGATCCAAACTTACCTTATGCCCGCCTTTATCGTAATTTCCAATAAATACACCGATCCAAATTTCGTCTTCAGTATTTGGTATTAAATTAGTGATCTCTTGTTTGTATACTACCGAATCCCTCCATTTATAATTATTAATCTCTCTCTTTTTATTGAAATGAGAAACTCCAAAAGAGGTGAAAAATCGCATTAATTCTATTGGTACTTCATAATCTGAAGTGCTAATGACTCCCTGAAATTCTTGACCTTGATTATCTTTAAAAACGGGTAATTCCTTTATTCCATCTTTAAAAGCATCCAATACAGATTTTTCTTTTCCATTTGAAATAGTAAACAGGCTACAGGTTCTGTCGTAGGCATCTCCATTTGACCAGTTTGTTAAGGTTGCAAATATACTGGCCCCTTCTTTGTTTATTTTGGGTAAAACTATTTTTTTTAAAATTACAGTACCGTTTGAACATCTAAATGTTTTATTTAATTCGTTGAGATTACCTGTTTTAATATCAGTATCAAAATTAATTTGTTGTTTATCAAATACGGGAATTGTAACATACTTTGATTTAATTTGAAGCTCTCGAAATTTAGGCTTTGTAATTTCCTTGGCCTGATCGGTCGGGTAAAACAAATCCTTATTTCGTGATATTTCACGAATATCGGTTACTATCATTCTCAAGCTCCCATTAATTTTAATTTTTAAAACTAAACTATTCTTGGGTAAATAATTTTTATAAGGAGATCCTTTGGCAGGCGCTTTATTAGTATACCAAACTTCTATCGTATTTGAGAATGATTTATACACCGCCTTTTTGCATTCATAACCAAATATTTCTTCTGTTTCGTCTTGCATAACCGGTTCTGTTAAGGATTCAAAACTTTCCATTGTCTTAAAATAATTACCTTTGTACTTTAACATATCTACAATGGCTTCCATCTTATAATCTATAAAAGAAAGGGTCTTATCATTCATTTTTGACAAATAAGTGATGTCATTAAAAAGAACTAAAGTAGCTACCGGTTCATTCCCTTTATCCTTTTCAGATTTGTGATATATAACCTCGACTGGTTCTTGGGCATAAAAAACCCCAAACAAAAAATAAAATAATAGCAATAATGCTTTTTGCTTAGCGCACTTCGTTTTGAGAATTGTATTACATTTCATTAGCGGGTATAATTAAATTGTTTTACAATTCTAATTTACAAATTATTATACGCAAAAAAACAATTAATTCTGCTTAAGTTTGTGTAAGCCTTTATTGGATCAAAAACGAAAGAACTTAAATATTACTTATGAATTGGGCAGTTTATATATTATGCTTTTTTTTAATTTTATCTTGTAATCCTGAAATACCTAAAGAAAAGCCTAATATTATCCTTATTATGGCCGATGACATGGGCTATGAATGTCTGAGCAGCTATGGAAGTACCTCCTATAGCACTCCTGTCCTGGATGAATTGGCGTCTCAAGGAATTAAATTTGACAATTGTGTATCACAACCCTTGTGCACCCCCTCCAGAGTAAAAATAATGACAGGATTGTATAATTATAGAAACTATGATTATTTTGGTCATTTGAATACAAATCAATTCACTTTTGGCAATCTGTTGAAAGATGCTGGTTATGCTACCTGCATAGCTGGAAAATGGCAACTTAATGGTCTGGCTTATAAAAATGAGATCTCCGATTGGGATGACAGTACAAAACCTAATAAATTGGGATTTGATGAATATTGCCTGTGGCAATTAACTAAGACTAGAAAATTTGGAGGCAGATATGCTGACCCCTTGATTGAAGAAAATGGAATATTATTGGAAAGGAATGCTGAGGATTACGGACCTGATATTTTTTCAAATTATATTCTGGATTTTATCGACAGAAAAAAAGAAGTTCCCTTTTTTATTTATTATCCAATGGTATTAGTACATGACCCTTTTGTACCTACTCCCGACTCCAAAGAATGGGCAGATGAGACTTTACGCAAAAAGAACGATACAAGCTACTATAAGGATATGGTAACCTATACGGATAAAATTGTTGGTAGAATAATTCATAAACTCGAAGAATTGGACATTGTTGATAATACAATTATAATATTCACCGGCGATAACGGAACGCATCCTACCATTTATTCACACACTAAGGAAGGTGTAATAAGGGGAGGGAAAGGAAATACGATCGATGCAGGAACTCATGTTCCCTTAATAATATCATGGCCAAAAAAAATTAAAAAGGGATTAGTACATAGAGGTTTAATTGAATTTAGTGATTTCTTTACCACCTTTGCAGATATCGTTGAAAAGGATGTAGAATCTGATGGAAAAAGTTTTTATCCTCTGTTGAATGGTGAAAAATACGAACCCAGAAAAACTGCCTTTGTTCACTATGACCCACGATGGAGCAAGCGTGTAAATCAGTATAGAAACCAATTCATCAGGACAATTGATTATAAGTTATATCAGGATGGTAATTTTTACAATTTAAATAAGGACATTCTGGAAAAATTCCCACTTCCAAACGATTCGATATTTGACGAAGAATTAGAAATTAAAAATATCCTGGAAATGAGTTTTATAGATCATCCGCTATGGAAATAACAGGAACATTTAATATAAATAATAATCACTATGTTTTAATGTACTCAAAATGACAAAAGGTATTTATCTATTTGTAGTTTTCCTTCTCATACTGAATGATATTCACGGGCAAATTGAATTACATGTTGCATCCGACGGCAATGACTCAAACCCTGGAACAGAAGAACATCCACTGGCTTCGTTAATTGGAGCACGAAATTTTATTCGTAACCACAAAAGAAATCATAAGGTATCCTCATCGTATATAGTGAACATTGATGAAGGAAAGTATAAAATGAAAGAGCCCTTAATTTTAACACCCGAAGATACAGGGTCTGAAAATTACCCAATTGTTTACAGGGCTAAAAAAGGAGCTAATCCAACATTTTCGGGTGGAAAAAGAATTACTGGATTCAAGATCAACGAGAATGGCTTGTGGGAAGTAAAAATAACGGAAAGTGCCAATAATAATTGGCGATTTGATCAGTTGTATGTGAACGACAAAAGAGCAACATTGGCACGTACTCCAAATAAGGGATTTCTAAAAATAAAGCAGGTCAAACAAAACATTTGGAAAAGAGGTACAGGACGTGCTCCGGAAAAAGCACAGCAGATCTTTTCCTTCGATGATCAAAATTTTGAATCGCTGAATAAAATAACTAAAAACGAGGTAGAATTAATACGATTCAGAGCCTATCACAAATGGGACTTCACTCTCCGGTTTATTGATAAAGTAGAAAAAGATAGTTTACAAATATACACCTCTGGTCAGGGTATGAAACCTTGGAACCCAATAAAAGAAGGTGGACGTATTGTGTTCGAAAATTATTCCACAGCTCTGGATGCTCCGGGAGAGTGGTTTCTCAACAATACCGGAACCTTATTGTATAAACCTTTAGCCAATGAAACACCAGAAAATTCTTTTGTAATAGCTCCTGTACTTGAAAATTTAATCAGTATTGAAGGTGATGCTACCAATTATAACTTTGTAGAATACATTCGTTTTGAAGGGATTAACTTTAAATATTGTCATTATAAAATACCCCGAACAGGTTCTGAACCAAATCAGGCAGCAGTATTGGTAAATGCCTCCGTTCAACTCAAAGGTGCTCGTAACATTACTTTTTCTAATTGTGAAATTTCGAAAACCGGTCAGCATGCACTTTGGTTTGGAAAAGGATGTTCTGATTCTAAAGTTGAACATTGCCTTCTTACCGACCTTGGTGGAGGAGGTATTTATTTAGGAGATATTAAGCCTTTAAAAGGTGTTGAACATACTAATAATATACAATTAGACAATAATATCATCCAATCTGGTGGTAGAGAATTCCCCTCTGCAGTTGGGGTTTGGGTTGGGCATAGTTCCGATAACAAAATAATACATAATGATATTAGTGATTTCTATTATACTGGTATTTCTGCTGGTTGGATCTGGGGATATGCCCCTAGTCGTGCGAAAAGAAATAAAATAGTTTATAATAACATACATCATATCGGATGGTCCTTATTAAGTGATATGGCAGCAGTCTATACACTTGGCGAATCTACCGGAACTGTAATCAGCAATAATGTAATACATCATGTGCACGCTTATTCCTATGGAGGTTGGGGGCTGTATCCAGACGAGGGCACATCAAATATTACCATGGAAAACAACCTGGTGTATAGTACTAAAACAGGTGGTTTTCATCAGCACTATGGAGAAAACAACAGTATAAAAAATAATATTTTTGCTTTTGCTAAACTATATCAGGTACAATGCACCAGAGTAGAGAAGCACCGTTCGTTTACTTTTGAAAATAATATTGTAATTTTTAACCAAGGAGCTGTATTAAAGGGAGCCTGGAATAAGATCGATATTGTAATGGATCAAAATTTGTATTGGAATATGGACGGTGACAATTATGATTTTAACGGCAGCTCCTTTTCTAAATGGAAAAAAACAGGGCATGATCTTCATAGTTATTTAGCAGATCCTAATTTCAAGGACGCAAGATCGTTTGATTTTACCTTTAACAATGAAAGAAATATTCAGCGTATTGGTTTTAAGCCGTTCGACTATTCGAAAGCTGGTGTTTACGGTTCAACAGAATGGAAAAATAGAGCTAAATTGGCCGATAGTATACTTAATAATTTTGACAAGACTATTGAAGAGAACATGTTAAAAGATAAATAGCCTTTCTTTTAAGTAAATTTTGACAATAATTATAAATAGTGGTAGAGAAGGTTGACTACTCCCTAAGTAAAAACCCTATCTGGTTCACATATTTTTCTAATTAGCCAATACAATTAAAAAAAATCATCTCATGAAGCATCTGTTATTTTATATATTTTTTCTAGTTCCTATTATGGTGTTTTCGCAACAGAAAAAACCTAATATTCTTTTTATCATTGCAGATGATCTGACAGCTACTGCGGTATCTTCCTATGAAAATAAGGTTTGTAAAACCCCCAATATTGATAAACTAGCTTCAGAGGGAGTGAGGTATACGAGAGCTTATAGTCAATATCCGGTATGCGGACCGTCAAGAGCATCCTTTATGTCCGGTTATTACCCAAATGCTACAACAACATTCGGTTATGTAAGTGGAAGAGAAAATATTGGTCCAAATAGAAAAACCTGGTCTCAATTATTTAAAGATAACGGCTATTATACTGCTCGGGTAAGCAAGATTTTTCATATGGGAGTTCCTATTGATATAGAAACAGGCTCCAATGGAACCGACGATGAAGCATCGTGGACCGAACGATTTAACAGTCAGGGTCCCGAATGGAAAGCTAAGGGAGAGGCTGAATTGGTTCAAGGAAATCCTCATGGAAAGATTGAAAGAAAAGGTGGAAATGTAATGACCATAGTAAAAGCTGATGGTGATGATTTAGCTCATTCTGATGGAAAAACAGCTGACAAAGCCTCTGAATTAATTAGAAAGCATAAAAATGAGCCATTCTTTTTAGCGGTTGGTTTTGTACGTCCACACGTTCCTTTTGTAGCTCCCAAAAAATATTTTCTTCCCTACCCTTTTGATAATATAAAAATGCCGGAAAAAGTAGAAGGGGATTGGGATGATATACCAAAAAGAGGAATTAATTATGTGACAAGCGTGAATGGGCAAATGTCATCGGAACAGGAAAAAAAGGCAGTAGCTGCTTATTACGCATCTGTGTCCTATATGGATGTACAAGTTGGTAAGGTATTGAATACGTTGAAAGAAGAAGGATTAGAGGACAATACTATTGTAATATTTACTTCGGATCATGGATTCCATTTAGGTGAACATGAATTTTGGATGAAGGTTAGTTTACATGAAGAATCTGTTAGAGTTCCAATGATCATAAAAGTTCCTGGCAAAAAGGTTGCAGTTTGTAATTCCTTCGTTGAATTAATTGATTTGTATCCAACAATAACAGAACTTGCCGGATTGGAAACTTCAAAACATCTTCAAGGTAAAAGTTTGGTAAAAACACTTGATAATCCAAAATTCAAAGTCCGTGATATGGCTTTTTCCGTAAGTCAGGGAGGAAAATCCTTTTTATTAAGATCCGAAAAATGGGCTTACATTCAATATGATGAAGATGCAAAATCCGGTATGGAATTATACGATATGGAAAAAGATCCAAATCAATTTTTCAATTTAGCTTATAATTTAAATTATGCTGATATCGTTTCAGACTTTCGAAAAAAAATAAAGAAGAAGCTAGAATCGGTTAGAAATAACGATCTGGGAATTAATTATTAAGTATTACAAACAATTTTCGTAGTATCATTATTTTATTAAATCAAGCAAATACTCTTTTACCTTTTTCTACTACCGTCAATTGCACCTGGTTTGTTTATAACGATCTCGTTTTTTTATAAGTTTTTTTTAGAAATGAATTTGACTGTATCTTATATGGACCTAGATTAATTTGAAAATTTCCGAACAGTGTAATTCATATTTGATATAAAATTCATTCTAGAGATGAAAATGATTGAATCTCCAGTAGCCATATGATAATTTCTACTGATTACAATCAATTATTATATTGATTCCAATCATTTCTTTTCTCATTAATTACTATTATTTTTAGTCGTTTCAGAGCCTCAACAGCAGTGAAATAAAAATATCAAGGAAAATTTAATTTATCAAAAACTTTTAGAAATATGACTTAAAACCAACGGCACTCATACCGAAACAAAGTATTACACTATTGCTTTAATCCTTATTAACCATTATTGAAATTAAAGAACGAACATGAATATGCCGCCTGCTATCTACTACAACAGATTGACAGGTTGGCAAGATTAGTCAATTATTCCGTATCCTGATGGCTATCAGGAGGGAATGTTTATTATGAGTACTTGGGATCATAAGAGAGCATAGTTCACCTGCCACAGCAAGGGTTTGCACTGAGCGCTCTGGATTCTCAATTTTTAATTAACTTTTTATAAACAAGAGATATGCTGTCAGTTAAGAAACATGGAGCCATTTTAGAGAAAACTAATAACAGTTTTGAAAACGAAGGTGCTTTCAATCCTGCTATTATGCAAGAAGGAAACACAGTTCATATGTTTTATCGTGCTGTGAGAGAAGGAAATTTTTCTTCTGTTGGTTATTGCAAATTGGAAGGGGCAACACACGTTGTTGAGCGCTACAACAAACCTATATTTTATCCGGAAAAAAGTTACGAACTTCAAGGTATTGAAGACCCGAGAATAACAAAAATTAAAGACACTTATTATTTAACATATTCTGCATATGACGGCATTAATGTTTTTGGTGCTTATGCTACTTCAAAAGATCTACAAACATTTGACAGAAAAGGTATTATTACACCCAAATTTACATTCGAAGAATACGCTCAACTTATCAAGCTGAATTTCGAAAAAATAAATTTGATGCATCTAATGTTTTATAATCTTTTTATCCGCTATAAGATAGCTGATATAATGAAAGATAAAATATATATATGGGATAAGAACCTAGTATTTTTTCCTGAAAAAATAAAAGGAAAATTTGCTATTTTACATAGATTATACCCATCCATCCAAATATTATATTTTAATGATATTTCAGAACTAACTGTTGAATTCTGGAAAGAGTATATTTCTAACCTGCAAAAACATATAGTTCTAATTCCTAAATATAAACATGAAAATGGCCATATTGGTGCAGGATGTCCTCCTATTAAAACGGAAAAAGGTTGGTTAATTATTTATCACTCGGCTCAATTGACCCAAGAGGGATATATCTATCACGCATGTGCAGCCTTGTTGGATCTTCAGAATCCGACAATCTTAATCTCAAGGCTTAAACAGCCCTTATTTTCTCCCACTGAACCATGGGAACTTGAAGGATCTGTAAATAATGTAGTTTTCCCATCTGGAACAGCACTTATTGACGATGAATTGTATATATATTACGGTGCAGCAGATTCCAGAGTTGCAGTAGCCTCCGTTCCTATTAATAAGCTATTAAGTGAACTAAAAATCTAACTAGAATGAAGAAAAATGCAGCTAAATATAAAATAGTTTTTCTGTCTACATTCCCCCCTACACAATGTGGAATTGCTACATTTACACAAGACACTGTTACAGCTATTACAAATATTTTTGGACAAACTGTGACATGTGTTATCTGCAATATTACTGATAAAGCTATAATTACTGAAAAAAAACCTTTTACTCTAAATCCTAAAATTAGGGACGATTACGGTAGGGTAGCCAGAGAGATAAATGAAGATGATTCAATTAAATTAGTTCATATACAACATGAATTCGGTTTGTTTGGAGGAACATATGGAAGCTTTTTATTAGATTTTTTAGATGTTTTAAAAAAACCAGTAGCTTTTACCTTTCATAGTGTTACTCCTAATCCAAATAATGAATTGAAGTCTGTTGTGAGAATGTTAATTTCTTACGCTAATTCGGTTTTTGTGATGACAAATAAATCTCAAAAAATTCTAATTGAAGATTATAAAATTGAGAAAGAGATAATAACATATGTGCCGCATGGTACACATATAGTCAGCTATGAAAACCCTACAAAAGCAAAGCACAAATTTAATTTAAAAAATCGTATAGTACTCTCAACTTTTGGACTTTTAGGATCGGGAAAAAGTATTGAAACTGCACTAAAAGCATTACCTGAGATAATTAAACACACGCCTAATGTATTGTATTTGGTCATTGGTAAAACTCATCCCAATAACATTAAAAATAATGTAGATAAATACCGTAATTATCTGGAATTATTAGTCGAAGAATTGGGAATAAAAAATTATGTACATTTTATAAATCGTTATATAGAAATTAACGAACTTTTAGATTATTTAAAAGCAACAGATGTTTATTTGTTTACTTCAAAAGACCCAAATCAGGCTGTAAGCGGCACCTTTGCTTATGCTATGAGTTGTGCATGCCCTATGGTGGCAACAGCAATACCACACACCAAAGAAGTACTTACTTCTGATGCGGGTATTCTAGTTGATATCGAGAATTCTGAACAACTCGCCCAAGCTACAATACAACTACTTTCTGATAGAAATTTACGCGAAACCATGGCGATAACAGCATTTCAAAAAACCAGAGAATCTTCTTGGGAGAATGTAGCGATCAAACACATAAATACTTATAAGAATTTGATGGACCCTCCACTAAAAATTCAATATAACTATCCACCAATTAAATTGGATCATTTAAAAAAAATAACAACCGAACTCGGTATTATTCAATTCAGTAAAATTTCTGAACCAGATATCACTTCTGGCTATACTTTAGATGATAATGCAAGAGCCTTAATAGCTATGTGTTTCCATTACAAACTGTTCAAAGATAAACAAGATTTATACTACATAAATACCTACATCAACTTTATTGAACGCTGTCAAAAACCTACAGGTAAGTTTATAAATTATGTAGATAAAAACAACCAAGAACATATTAAAAATAACTATATAAACTTAGAAGATTCGAATGCCAGAGCTGTTTGGGCTTTGGGTACTGTGGTTTCATTAAAAATATATTTACCTGAAACAATTGTAAATAAAGCAAATCTTTGTTTAACAAAATGTTCAAAATGGGTAAAAAACATATTGTCACCAAGAGCGATCGGTTTTGCAATTAAAGGTTTATTTTTAAGCTATACCGTTACACAAAGCAATTATATAAAATCTATTATTGAAAATTTGTCTAAAAATCTTATCACCAGTTATAATTTGAATGCAATAGATGATTGGAAATGGTTTGAGAATTATTTGACCTACGCCAATAGTGTTCTACCTGAAGCAATGCTTTATACTTATCTGGTAACCGGAAAGCCAGTCTATAAAAATGTAGCGATAGAATCTTTTGATTTTCTATTGTCTAAAATGTTTGTCAATGGATATTTTAAGGTTATCTCAAATAAAGGGTGGTATCAAAAAGGGAAAGAGCCTCATCAATTTGGAGAACAACCTATAGATGTTTCCTGTACCATTCAGACATTAGATGTTTTTTATGGAACAGTTCAAGATCCTAAATATAAAAGAATGATGACAGAAGCTTTTAGTTGGTTCTTAGGAAAAAATTATTTGAATCAAATTATGTATAACCCTATAAATGGTGGCTGCTATGACGGAATGGAAAAAGAACAAATAAACCCGAACCAAGGAGCAGAATCAACAATATGTTACCTTATTTCACAACTGGTAATGAAAGGACGTAATCAAATGGATGAACCAACTTCACTTGCGAAGAAGAAATCTAAAATCAATAATAAATTGCATTATTAAACAACTCAAAAAAATCGCATCTTCCTTGAATAGGATTTAATAAATAATTGTGAATTAAAAATAATTTCATCTACTTATTTATCGGATTAGTTCATCCAATAAATCTTTTACTTTATTGCTGTTCCAATCCACCGCTCCGGTTTTATCCACCACAATTTCTCCACTTCTATTTATTATATAGGTTGTTGGTAATGAGTTTGATTGCATTTCAGCAGGTCTGTTCGAAGCCTCAAAATATACAGGAATAGTATATTCATTCTTACTCATAAATTTCGCTACTTTGTTTTCTTCATCATTTGCCACAAACAAGAAAATAACATCGTTTTTATAGACATTATTTAACTTTTGAAAACTAGGCATTTCAGCAATACATGGCGGGCACCAGGTAGCCCAAAAATTAACAATGATAACTTCTCCTTTAAAACTTTCAAAATTGACAATATCTCCTTCACTATTTACTAATTTCCACTTATAGGAACTTAGTGTTTTCATATCTTCTTTATCAAGCTCCATCTTAAATATTTGAGTTGTTACAAGAGACATGCCTTTAATAAGTGTTGTTCTGATCGGTAAACCATAAGGAGTAAAAAGCAACAGTACAAATCCAAAAAAAATAATATTGGATAGATTTTTTTTAATAAACTTCATTTCTGGTATTTTTAAATAGTAGGCAAATTTAATGAATTAGAATTCTTTTGGTTTTGATCATCTTAATTAATTTATCCCGCTGAATAAAAACAGAAACAGAGCTGCTAACGAAAACAATTAGAGCTAGAGCAAATAACAACCCACCATCATTTTGCACTACAATTCCTAAAACAAACAAAGGAGAGAAAAGTGCACCACTAATAATACCAATTGCCAAAATTGCTCCTAACAAGGAAGTTGCAGGATATAACAGTAATATTGCAATTATTAACTCTATTATGCCTGTACCTATTCTGCCGTATGGTTCCATCCCAAGTTGACTAAATCTATGAACACTCTCAGGGGCTGGTGTAAATTTAAAATACAAGGTCTGGATCAATACAAATGCGGCTAAAACAGACATCACTCTTTCCAAATAATATTTCAACTGTTCGTTGCGAGAAATTGGGGCCATTTTTTTAGTGTTCATCATAATCAATTCAATATCATTAATTCAATGATTTACGATTTTTACATTAGAGGCTAACATGGAGATAAACTTACAAATAAAAAGCATCATACAATTCGTACAACGCTTTTTCATTATATTAATTTTTAAATTTATGTATAACGAAATTAATCTGAAAAGCTAGATCATTTTTGTTAGCCAACGAACAAATTATGCTTTCTTAATAATAAATTCATTCCTGTGAAAATCCAAATAGTTTTCACTCTTTAAGTTATTTAATAATATATTTAATGAAGGTCTTGAAATTCCAAGAAGTGAGGCCAAATCCTTTTGAGTATAGGGATGTTTAATCAAAATGTCTCCATTCGCTAAAGTGAGTCCAAATTCATTTTCCAATTCAGTCAAATATTCAATTAATCTTGTTCTGGCATCTTTAAATAGCAATATTTCTAGTCGTCTTTCCAGTCGTTTTAATCTTATCCCAATAAATTTATAAATTTTTAGACTTAGTCTTCTGTTCTCAAGCATTAATCCTTGTAATTCCACCACAGACATAGAACATATCGATGTGTCTTTGGTTATAGATTGCGCAAAATCATTGTGTTTCGTTTCTCCTAATATCGATTTTTCACCAAAAATTTCTCCCCGAGATAATATTGCCTTGACGATCTCATCTCCTGATTCATTATAATAACCAATCTTAACTTTTCCCTTATCAATTAAATAAACTTTTGTTGAAGAATCTTCAGTAAAATAAATAAATTCTTTTTTTGGATATACATCAAAATCGTGCGATTTTTTATAATCGGTGTAATAATGTGGACAAAGAATTTTGAATAAATTTACATCTTCTAAAAACCAAATCTTATTCATATACTAAAAATTGATAGGTAAGTAAAGATAAAAAAAACTCCCGAAGTTGGGAGTTTTCCATTAATCTCAGAATTTATTGATTAAGCTATTGGTTTTGTTTTTTAATTAAATTCAACGCTGAACCTTCATTATACCACTCTATTTGGTTATTATTATAGGTATGATTTAAATTAATGACATCCTGACTTCCATCTTCGTGAATTAATTCCAATGTTAATTGCTTACCGGGAGCAAATTCATTTAAATTCAAGAAGTTAAACGTGTCATCCTCTTTAATTAGATCATAATCATTCTCATTGGCAAATGTCAACGCCAACATACCTTGTTTTTTTAAATTTGTTTCGTGAATTCTTGCAAACGATTTAACAATTACAGCAACAACACCTATATGTCTTGGTTCCATTGCTGCATGTTCTCGAGAAGACCCTTCTCCATAATTATGATCTCCCACAACAATAGATTTTACACCGGCTTTTTTATAAGCTCTTGCTGTATCCGGTACCGGAGCATAATCTCCGGTAATTTGATTTTTAACTTTATTGGTTTCTTTCCCAAAGGCATTAACCGCGCCAATAAGACAGTTATTAGAAATATTATCCAAATGCCCTCTGAATTTCAGCCAAGGTCCAGCCATGGAGATATGATCTGTTGTACATTTTCCGAAAGCCTTAATTAACAATTTCGCTCCTGTAATTGAATCACCAATAGGTTTAAAAGGAGTTAATAATTCCAGCCTTTTGGAATCCGATTTCACAATTACGTCAACATTTGTACCATCTTCCATCGGGGCTACAAAACCTGGGTCATCCACTTCAAATCCTTTAGGAGGCAATTCAAAACCGGTTGGCTCCTCAAACATCACCTCTACTCCATCTTTATTAATTAATTTATCCGTAATCGGGTTAAAATCTAATCTACCCGAAATCGCAACAGCCGCTACCATTTCAGGTGAAGCAACAAATGCATGTGTATTTGGGTTTCCATCTGCTCTTTTAGAGAAATTACGATTGAAAGAATGAACAATTGTATTTTTCTCTTTTTTATCTGCTCCTTTTCTATCCCATTGCCCTATACATGGTCCACAGGCATTGGTAAAAATTTTAGCATTGAGATCCTCAAAAATATCTAAAAGACCATCTCGATCTGCAGTGTAACGAACTTGTTCCGAACCTGGATTAATTCCAAATTCAGCCTTCGAAATCAAATTTTTATCTACGGCCTGTTTGGCAATTGAAGCCGCTCTCGATAGATCTTCATAGGATGAATTGGTGCAAGATCCTATTAATCCCCATTCTACATCCAGTGGCCAATCATTTTCAACTGCTTTTGCATTCATTTCACCAACCGGAGTCGCAAGATCAGGAGTAAATGGCCCGTTTAAGTGTGGTTTCAATTTTGAGAGGTCTATTTCAATTACTTCATCAAAAAAGGCTTCAGGATTTTCATATACTTCAGAATCACCTGTTAAATATGGTGCAATTTTATTAGCCTCATCGGCTACTTCATCCCTTCCTGTTGCTCTTAGATAACGTTCCATGGAGGAATCGTATCCGAAGGTAGAGGTTGTTGCACCAATTTCAGCTCCCATATTACAAATTGTACCCTTACCTGTAGCGGATAAAGAAAGTGCGCCTTCTCCAAAATATTCTACGATGGCTCCGGTACCCCCCTTAACAGTCAGGATTCCTGCCAATTTAAGAATTACATCCTTAGGAGCTGTCCAACCACTTAATTTTCCAATTAGTTTCACTCCAATCAATTTAGGGAACTTCAATTCCCAAGGCATGTCAGCCATAACATCAACTGCATCAGCACCGCCAACACCTATTGCTATCATTCCTAAACCACCGGCATTTACTGTATGAGAATCGGTTCCAATCATCATACCTCCAGGAAAAGCATAATTTTCCAGTACCACTTGATGAATAATTCCGGCTCCGGGCTTCCAAAATCCAATTCCATATTTATCAGATACTGACGCTAAAAAATTAAATACCTCGCTACTGCTATTCAGTGCCTCTTGCAAATCCTTATCAGCTCCAATTCTAGCTTGTATTAAATGATCACAATGTACCGTTGTTGGTACAGCAACTTTTTTCTTACCCGCCTGCATAAATTGAAGCAATGCCATTTGAGCTGTTGCATCTTGACAAGCAATTCTATCAGGAGCAAAATCAACGTAATCAACACCTCTTACGAATGCTGTCTTTGTGTTACCGTCCCATAGGTGATTATAAAGTATTTTTTCAGAAAGAGTAAGTGGTTTCCCAACAATGTTCCTTGCACTATCAACACGGTCTATCATGTGGTTATAAACCTTTTTGATCATATCAATATCAAAAGCCATAATTATATAAATTTATTTGTACAATACTTATTTTTAAACGGTATCAAAATTACGAAATTACCATGGTATTATGTTCATTTTTAAAAAATTTAGACGATTATTTTGATTTTAATAATAATTCAAAATTAAAATACTTTTGTCATGGTTTTACCGGGAAGAATGGAGGGATTTTTGCAATAATGATAAAAAAAAGTAAGCCAATAAGCCGGATTCTGTTATTCATTTTTCAATGAATTCCTATCATTTATCTGAATCATAGGTTACCCTATAATTTAAGCTGCTCACCCCTTGAAATAGAACGAGAAGTTCCTTCTAGATCTGTTAAAAACAGATGTCGTCTTCAATATACGTAGCATTGCACCGCATAGAGTTTACCTGGTTTCACTACAGCCGAACTGTACTTGCTTTCTGTTGCACTTGTCCTCTTCGTCAAACGACGAATGACGGATGTTATCCGCTATGCCTCTCTATGGTGTCCGGACTTTCCTCCCTGCTCTTCTATTTAAAGAAAACTGAAACATGTTCAGTACATGGCGATAAGATGACTTACTTTTCGGCAAAAATACACTTAAAATAAATGAAAAAAAAATCCCACTCTTGAGAACAAAAGTGGGAAAATTGCTATGAAAAAGAATATTACTATAAAAAGTAATATAAAATAGACTGCTAATTTACACATTTTATAATAATATTCCTCTTGATTTTATTTTTTTTTTAAAAATCTTCTAAAAAAATGCGATTAAAACAAAAAACCCACTCTTGAGAACAAAAGTGGGAAAATTGCTATGAAAAAGAAAAAGTTATTGGATTTAAAAAATCCAATAACCTCAAATATAAGAATTATATTCTATTAAAATTGATTTTGCTCAAAAAAAATCCAAATAACAAGTTGAAAACTTTAATGTTATGAAAACATATCCTTTACTTTTTCAAAAAATGATTTATCTGAATTTGATGGATTGGGAACAAAATTTTCTTCATTTTTGAATTTATTAAATATTTCCTTCTGCTCTTTTGATAATTTTTTAGGAGTCCACACATTAATATGAACCATTAGATCTCCTTTACCATATCTATCCAAACTTTCCAAGCCCTTACCCCTTAAACGAAGTATTTTACCAGACTGTGTTCCCTCTTCAATCTTAATTCTAACCTTACCGGTCAAAGTATCGATTTCTTTAGATGAACCTAATGCTGCTTCTGGAAAACTGACGTACAGATCATAATGTAGATTATTACCTTCCCGCTTTAATTTATCATGCGCCATTTCCTGAATAATAACATGTATATCTCCTGTAATTCCATTCCCCGGTGCTTCATTACCCTTTCCGGAAACTTTCAATTGAACGCCATCGGTAACTCCCGGAGGAATATTAATCTCAACTGTTTCTTCGTTATAAATCAATCCTTGTGCGTTAGCGCCTTTAGGTTTCTGATCTACAATTTCTCCCGATCCATGACAGGTAGGGCATGCGGCAGAAGTTTGCATTCTACCTAAAATAGTATTACTAATTCTGGTTACACTGCCCTGGCCCTTACAGGTATCACAGGTTTTGTAAGTAACTCCTTTTGCTTTTACTAATCTTTTAACCTTTACTTTTTTTTCTACGCCATTTAAAATATCTTTCAACTCAAGCTTTACGCGTATCCTTAAATTAGATCCTTTAACTCTTGGTTGACGAGATTCTCCAAAACCACCACCAAAGCCTCCTCCGCCAAAATGACCACCAAAAATATCACCAAACTGGCTAAAGATATCATCCATATTCATACCACCAAAACCTCCGGCACCTGCTCCACCATTTTCAAAGGCTGAATGACCAAACCGATCGTATTTAGATTTCTTATCTGTATTGCTTAAGATTTCATAAGCTTCAGCCGCCTGTTTGAAACGCTCTTCGGCCTCCTTATCTCCGGGATTCTTATCTGGATGATTTTGGACTGCCTTTTTGCGATAAGCTTTCTTAATTTCCGATGTAGTGGCATTTTTATTGACACCCAGAACCTCATAATAATCTTTTTTCATAAATCTAATATCTTAATTGCCAATAACTACTTTAGGGAACCTTATGATCATCTCACCTAATTTGTATCCCTTCTCAACAACATCAATTACTTTACCCTTTAATTTTTTTGACGGGGCAGAAATTTGTGATATAGCTTCATGAATTTCTGCATCAAATTTATCACCTACATTAACCTCTAATACTTTCAGTCCTTTCTGGTTCAACGTGTTTTTAAATTTATTGTAAATCAGCTTCATACCATCCAACAGAGCTGTATCTTTTGATTTCTCGATCTCGAGCAAACCTCTTTCAAAGTCATCCATTATCGGCAACATAGCGGTCAATACCTCTTTATTTGCAGTGCTATAGAGTTCTATCCTTTCCTTTGTAGTTCTTTTTTTGTAATTTTCGAATTCAGCAAATAATCTTAAAAAATTATCTCTTTCTTTTTTTAGATCGTCCTCAAGAGTATCTATCTCATTTTCTATAATTTCCTCCTGATTTTCGATAGTTTCGTTCCCAACTTCCTGAGACTGAAAATCATTTTCAATATTATTATCTTTAGTTTGTTCTTTGCTCATTATTTCATTATTTTTCCTATATGCTAAACAAGGCAAATTACTTGCCAACTATTTAATTGTGTCATATTGTCACAATTTCATATGATTAATGGAATTCTTTCTAAAAAGTATCTTCTATTCTCTCAATTTTCGCACCTATTGATCTCAAACGTTCATCAATATTTTCATAACCCCTATCAATTTGGTCGATGTTATGAATAGTGCTGGTGCCATCGGCAGATAATGCTGCGATCAATAAAGATATTCCAGCTCTTATATCCGGAGAGCTCATTGTAGTAGCTCTTAAATTAGATTCGTGATTCAACCCTATTACAGTAGCTCTGTGAGGGTCACACAATATAATTTTAGCTCCCATATCTATAAGTTTGTCGACAAAAAACAATCGGCTTTCAAACATTTTTTGATGTATCAGAACGCTGCCTTTCGCTTGAGTCGCAATTACTAAAACTATACTCAATAAATCAGGAGTAAATCCTGGCCATGGTGCATCTGAAATCGTTAGAATAGAGTCATCTATGTAATTTCGAATGCTATAGGATTTCTGCGCCGGAATGAAAATATCATCTCCTCTCCTTTCCAAATTAATTCCTAATTTTCTAAAAACATTAGGGATCATACCTAAATTATCCCAACTCACGTCTTTTATCGTTAGCTCTGATTTTGTCATTGCAGCCATCCCGATCCAGCTTCCAATTTCGATCATATCCGGTAAAACTCTATGATCACATCCTACAAGGACATCAACACCTTGAATAATTAATTTGTTCGAACCAACACCACTAATTTTAGCACCCATGCTAATCAACATTTTTGATAACTGTTGAATGTATGGTTCGCATGCTGCATTATAGATAGTGGTCTCACCTTCAGCTAAAACTGAAGCCATTAAAATATTAGCAGTTCCTGTAACTGAGGCTTCATCCAAAAGCATATAGGTGCCTTTTAACTTATCCGCCTCTACTCCATAAAAAAATTCGTCTTTGTTATATCTGAATTTCGCGCCTAAACTTATAAAACCTTCAAAGTGAGTATCTAACCTTCTTCTTCCAATTTTATCTCCACCAGGTCTTGGAATATAACCTTTCCCAAATCTAGCTAATAACGGCCCCACAATCATTATTGAACCTCTTAAGGATCCCCCATCTCTTTTAAAATCTTCAGATTCTAAATAAGACAGATTAATTTCATCAGCTTGAAATGTATAAGTATCCTTAGCAATTTTTTTAGTTTTTACACCTAATTCAGTAATAATAAAAATGAGCTTGTTAACATCCCTGATATCCGGAATATTAGAAATTGTAATTTTTTCTGAAGTTAAAAGGACTGCGCAGATAATCTGTAGTGCCTCATTTTTTGCGCCTTGAGGGGTTATGCTCCCGCTTAAGCGATGCCCCCCTTCAATTTTAAATATTGACATTATTTGAGTTTAATATTTTGAAGTATTTTTTCTCTTTATAGGTCTCTTACCTTGCTTTTGTGTATTTTTCTGATGACTTTTAGGGTTCTTTTTTCGAAGTAAATTTTTAGAATCAGAAAGAGTTTCTTTTTCCGAAGATAAATTAATTTTCCCTCCAGAAAGCTCGTTAAGATGTTTAAAAATGATTATATCCTCCACAGTATCCTTATTCCAATTCAAATAGCACTTTTTCATGTGATTGGCAATAGAAAATATTAGGGCATCTTTGAGCTCGCCATCCTCCCAACTCAAAGCAGTATCAATCATAATTTGAATATTATTACCATAAAATCGATACTTTGAAGCCGTTTTCGGATAAGGTAATGATTCCGGTTTAGCATTTAAAAGTTCTAATTCTGGTTTTGGATAAGGAGAATCTACTTCTAATTTATAATCGGACATAATAAATAATTGATCCCAAAGCTTGTGTTGAAAATCAGGTACATCTCTCAAGTGTGGCTGCAAATTTCCCATTACATCTACTATAGCTCTGGCCATTTTATTTCTTTCTTCGACATCTTCTACGGCAACACAATGATTCAATAATTTTTGAATGTGCCTCCCATATTCCGGTATAATCAAGTGTTCTCTTTCAGAGTTATATTCTAAATCCATCTATCTTCTCTTTTTTTTAAATAATTACCTTTATTTAGGTACTGCAAATTAACGATTAAATTTAGGTTTTACAATAAATAATTAACCAATTATCTTCAATTTGGCAAAATGCAAGAGTAATTTTTTAGTCGCACCAGATTCGAAATTAATCTCAGCTTTTTTACTATTTCCAACTCCTTCAATTAGGCTTACCTCTCCCCTACCAAATTTTGTGTGTTCCACTATGTTTCCTACCACCAAAGAATCATCAAATAAGTTTGACTTTTCAGTACTAACTGCACTAACTTTTTTCAAATTTCCAGGTGTGGTTACATTTACAGAAACCTTTTTTTTATAATTGATTTCTTTGTTTCTTTTTTCCGGTCGTTTAAATCGAATCTTATTCTCTGGTACAGATCCAAATAGTTCTGCCTCCAAAAATTTATTAGGTGGATGCTTGTCTTTCTTTAACGATAAATACTGTAAATATTTATCATCAATCTCTTCTAGAAATCTACTCGGTTCACAATCTATAAGCTTACCCCAACGGTATCTCGATTGGGCATACGACAGGTAAACTTGTTTCTCGGCCCTTGTTAGTGCAACATAAAATAAGCGTCTTTCTTCTTCTATTTCACTTCTGGTATTCATACTCATTGCAGATGGAAACAGATTTTCTTCCAATCCGACAATATAAACATAAGGAAATTCTAAGCCCTTAGATAAATGGATGGTCATCAAAGAAACCCTTGGAATATCCTCCCTCTCATTGTCAAAATCTGTGGCTAAAGCAACATCTTCCAAAAAATAAGATAAAGACGCATCCTCTTCTTTCTGATTCTGAACTTCTATAAAATCTTTAATTCCATTGAGTAATTCCTGCACATTTTCAACTCTGCTAATCGCTTCGGGAGTTCCTTCCAATTCTATGTCCTTCACTAACCTTGTCTTTCTTAGAACGGTTTCAGCTATTTCAAAAGCATTCATGGATTGCATTTCAATTTGAAAACTTCTAATCATATTGGCGAAGTTTTCCAGCTTTATTTTAGTACCTGAATTAATTTTCAGATCTACCTTGTCTAAATTCAATAATATTTCGAAAATTGATTTTTTATACTGATTTGCGGCAACCGTTAGCTTGTCAACTGTGGTTTGCCCAATTCCCCTTGCGGGATAATTAATAATACGTTTTAAGGCTTCTTCATCTTTTGAGTTTACTAATATCCTAAGATAGGCCAGTGTATCTTTAATTTCCTTCCTTTGATAAAAAGAAAGTCCGCCATAAATTCTATACTTTATGTCCTTTTTTCTAAGCGCATCTTCTATGGCCCTTGACTGGGCGTTGGTTCTGTATAATACAGTAAAATGATGGTTCGGTATTTGACTTTGCATTTTATTATCAAAAATTGAATCGGCTATAAATCGGCCTTCTTCCCCTTCAGAAAACGTTCGCATAACTTTTACCTTTTCTCCCTCCTCATTTGCTGTCCAAATTTCCTTATCAAGTTTTGTTTTATTCTTATCAATAACGCTATTTGCCGCCTCGACAATAACCTTTGAAGAACGATAATTCTGCTCAAGCTTAAATATTTTTACATCGTCATAGTCCTTTTGAAAATTCAAAATATTCTGAATATTTGCCCCTCTAAAAGAATAAATACTCTGGCTATCATCTCCAACCACACAAATGTTTTGATATCTGTCTGCCAGTGCTCTAACGATCAAATATTGCGAATGGTTCGTATCCTGATACTCGTCCACTAGAATATATCTAAATCTATCCTGATATTTTGCTAAGACATCCGGAAAACGTGTAAGCAATTCGTTGGTCCTTAATAACAGATCATCAAAGTCCATCGCTCCCGCCCTAAAACACCGATCTACATATTCCTGATAAATTTTGCCCAATTGAGGGCGTCCGGACAATTTATCCGCTTCCAATAATTCTGGACTATTAAAATAAGCCCTTACTGTGATAAGACTATTTTTATATTGTGAGATCCGACCGAGAACCTGTTTCGCTTTGTATTTGTCTTTTTCAAGATTTAATTCCTTGATAATAGACGTTAACAATCTAACGGAGTCCTGGGTATCATAAATTGTAAAATTAGAAGGAAATCCAATTTTCTCGCTCTCTGAACGGAGTATTCTTGCGAAAACGCTATGAAAAGTACCCATCCATAAATTCTTTGCTTCACTTTGACCAACAACATCTGCAATTCGAGTTTTCATTTCTCTAGCCGCCTTATTAGTAAAAGTTAAAGACAAGATGTTAAATGGATCAATATTATTTTCCATCAAATGCGCTATACGATAGGTAAGTACACGTGTTTTTCCCGACCCAGCTCCTGCAATTATGATCATGGGCCCATCCTTTTGAAGAACGGCCTCTTTTTGGACTTCGTTAAGTTGATCTAGGTAATTATTCACAATTCAATTTTCAGTTCTCAAAAATACAATCCTAAACTATTCAGAGCAATAAAAGTTATTGACAAAATAAAGAACCACCTGTTTTTCAACAGGTGGTTCTTTCAAAAAAAAAATAAATAATTTTACTTATCCAAGTATATTTCAACTCTTCTGTTTTCTAGTCTTCCTTTAGAGGTTTTATTATCACCGATTGGTTTGGCTGAACCATAACCAACTGACTTAATATTCCCGGCAGGAAAGCCTTGAGACACTAAATAATTCATAACTGCATCAGCACGTTGCTGAGATAATTTATTATTGATAGCATCACTACCTGTGTTATCCGTATGACCTTCTACTATAAAATTAGAAGCTGTATATTCAGATAATATTTTACTAACGCTTTCTAATCTTATAGTCGCTTCATCCGTAAATGCTGCTTTCCCTGTTTTAAAATAAAGTGCTCTGGCCAGATTAGTAATTTCAGTCTGCACCTCTTCTGTCACCATTGGACAGCCGTAATTCTCCGCTACACCCTTTACATTAGGGCATTTATCATCTTTATCAGCAACACCATCTCCATCAGTATCTACTAATGGACATCCTTTATTTTCTATCAGACCTGCAACAGTAGGACATTCATCTTTTGAATCCATAACACCATCGCCATCTGTATCAGGGCAACCGTTAAATTGCTCTAAACCGGCTTCATTAGGACACATATCTTCCTTATCTGTAAATCCATCCCCATCAGAATCAGGACAACCGTTCATAGAAGCCAGACCTGCAACATCAGGGCAGGCATCCTCTGAATCCTGTACGCCATCATTATCTGAGTCCGGACATCCGTTAAATTCCTCCAAACCAGGTACATCAGGACAAGCATCTTCCTTATCTCTAACACCGTCCTTATCAGAATCCTTAACTCCTAACGTAAAATTTAATCCCAACATAAACATGTGAGTGGTCATATCATATGCCACTTCACTTCCCGGTATTTTTCCAAGCGGATTAGTACTGGCATCCCATGGTCCTCCAAAAGGTTGAGGTGTAGGGTTTAGCAAGTTGCCAGATGTTTTCCCATCACTCATTCCATAATGATATACTGCATCTAAAGTAAACCCGTCACTAAATTCATAACTTAAACCAAATTGGAATGCATTGGCAATAACTGCCGTTGCAGGAGTTGAGAAAAATGCCAATTCATCGTCTATTGGATTACTACTATAGGTATACCCAATACGTAATGGCAATCTCTTCACTCCTTTAAACTGCAATCCAAAAGAAACAACATTTATATTTTGCCATCCAAAACCATTGACAGCACCAGTAGGAAAACCTGTCGTTGGCCCTTCTTGAGCAATCTGCCATCCACTATCTTCAAACCCTTCAGTACCCTCATAATCAACATATCTATAATCTAAAGCAATGTCCCAAGATCCTTTTGAATAACCCAAACCAATTGAATAAATTGCCGGATAGTTCATTGTGAATTTAACATTATCAGCGTCAGTACCATCTAAATACGTGCTTTTGAAATCAAACTCATCAAAGTACTGTTGCGTTTTATAGGAAGCACCAATTTTAAATCCACTAGGTGAATCATAGAACAATCCTATTTGACCACCAAAACCTATTGCACTAGCACTATCTGAAATAGGATAACCTTTAGTTCTACTTGGCACTGCCAAAGGATTAGGAGCCAGCTCTAAGGCTTCATAATTAAAGTTTGGTTGTAAACCAATTGAAAATCGATCTGTAACTTCAAAGGCCCACGTAAAGGAAATTTGCATCATCATATAAGATGATTTCAAATGGCCAAAACCCATCAAGTTTTGAGGATAAAGTATGGGATTAGAATCATTCGGATTCCAATTAGGATTTGGATTTCCCGATGAATCTGCAGGTAAATTGGTCTCTTGAGGGAAATCAACTCCAAATCCGCTAACACCGAACATAGAGATACCAAAAGTACTCCTGCTCTCAGGGTTTCCCCAAGCAAATGCCAAGGCCGGCATTGGATTATAACCTAACTCAGATTCCGTTTGACCAGTTACAGGAGGTGATCCCTCCCACATTGCATTTGCTGGAAGCGAAGAATATAATGTTGGTGTTCCCTTAAAAGCACCAATATCTAACCTTAAAATTGATCGGTCAAATGTTGAGAGTGAAGCAGGATTCCACTGAATCGCCCCAGTAATATCCAATGGTTGCGCTGTAGCAGCACCACCCATTGACATGTTTACGGCTCCTACTCCTTGCATTAAATGCCCGGTTTGAGCAAATGCAAATGAAGTAGCAAATAATAAAATAAATTTCGAGATATTCTTAAACATAATTTTATGATTCATGATAGCTTTTGGTATCAATTTTAATTTGCAATAACAATTTTATTATCAATATTTTAACTTTGTCAAATATAATCACTATTGTAACTTATGTTACATAAAGCCATCGATTAATATACATCAAAAATAAGGTGCAATAGGTCAAATTTTTGCTGACTTTTATCATAATATTGAAAAAAATATTGCACTTTCAAAAACAAAAATTAACTTTGAGTTCATTTTAATTTTAATTATGGAAACAGAAAAGATATTAGAACTGATAAGTTATACCATTCCTGCAATTCTAATGGGAGGAATTGCGATGTATTTTTTTAAAAAACAAATGCAGAACGAAGAAAGGCGAAGAACTTATTTATTGCTTAAAAGTAAACAATCACAAGCTTTACCGTTAAGATTACAGGCCTATGAACGTTTGGCACTTTTTTTGGAAAGAATTTCTCCTGCAAAATTACAAGTAAGAGTTATACCAAATGGAAATGACAAGTTCAAATATCAAAATAAATTAATTCAAACTATAACACAGGAGTTTGAACATAACCTGGCACAGCAAATTTATATAAGCGATAGTTGCTGGAACATGATCGTTACTTCAAAAAACGCCTCAATTAAAAAAATAATAAGTGTAAACTCGGAAACTTCTGTTGAAAATGCGAATCAATTAAGAGAAAGTATCCTTCAGGATGCTATAGAAAATGAATCTCCGGTAAATACAGCACTTGCTTTTTTGAAAAATGAAGTTAGAAAAATGTATTGATTTTGATTTGATAATTTGGATATAATATATTTGGTGCTCGATTAAAGAAATTAAACTATTGTTTGTAACAAATAAAATTTATTCCACATTCAAAAATATTATAATGAAGTCGTTTCTTACAATTTTATTTTTATTTACTTCTGTTTTTGTATACTCACAAAGACCTTCACCTGATATTTATCCTACAAAAAAAGGTGATTTAATTGTACAGCCTCTTTTGCATGGTACTTTGGCGCTAGAATGGAATAATCAGTCGATCTACATTGACCCATATGATAGTGCTGAAGTTTTTGAAGGTTTACCGCCAGCTTCTTTGATTTTGATTACAGATATTCATGGAGATCATTTAAATCAAAAAACCTTAGATGCCCTGGAGACAAAAAATAGTATATTTATCGTACCTCAGGCGGTTGCAGATAAAATATCAGAAAGTTATCATGACAGGTTAGTTATTCTTAATAATGGAAAGAAAACAACTCAATTTGACATTAAAATAGAAGCTATTCCTATGTATAATCTGCCGGAAGATGATGGGTCGAAACATACTAAAGGAAGAGGAAATGGTTATATTTTAGATTTTTCCGGCACTAAGGTTTATATTTCTGGAGACACGGAAGATATTCAGGAAATGCGGGATCTTAAAAAGATCGACATAGCGTTTGTATGCATGAATTTACCGTATACCATGGGTATTGATCAGGCTGCCAATGCTGTCTTAGACTTCAAACCTAAAGTTGTTTATCCATACCACTACAGAGGCAAACCTGATTTTAGTGATATTGAATCATTTAAAAATTTAGTAAATAAGATGGATTCCAGTATAATTGTCAAACTTCGTAATTGGTATCCCAACAAGTAATTAGGATCAAACTAACAGTTGTAAATATATATTCCCCAGTTCTTACTATTGAAACATTTTAGGGAAAGAATCCTCCGGAGTTTTTTTCAATATTTTTATTTTAAAGATAGTCCTTATAAAACCCAATCCATAACCAATAAATTGAGTTATAGTTGTAAAAATAGTTAATAACGATACTATTGGATTTTTATCTTTTATTAATGAATCCATATAAATTGCCAGAAAGTAACTTGCATAAACAATTGCTAAAATCTGAGAATTCAACCACCAGCCTAAAATTGACAAAAGCACACCAATAATAAAAAAACTTGGAAACCAATATGTTATTTTAGTGGAGTTCGGGTACATAGAATTCAGAATAGGTCTCGCCGCTCCGAAATTAAATGTCTGATTAAAAAATTGCTTCCATGTAGCCCTTCGTTTATGATAAACAAAGGCAGCTGGAAGAAATTGAGTTGTGCATTCAGCTTCCCATAATCTATATGTCAGATCAATATCTTCTCCGAATCTCTGCTTTGAAAACCCCTTTATCTCAAGAAATGCTTTTTTAGATACTCCCATGTTAAAACTTCGAAGTTGGAATTTATTTCTAACTTTTTCACTGCCTCTTATGCCGCCAGTAGTTAAAAAGGATGTCATACTGTAGCTTATTGCTTTCTGCCAGTCCGTAAAGGATGAATGTGCTCTGTCGGCCCCTCCATAAGCATCTGTGAAATTATTCTTCAATCCAAGAGATACTTCCTGAAGATAGTCATTGGGAAGGATACAGTCTGAATCTAAAAAAATAAGATAATTCCCCTTCGCTTTTTTTGCACCTAAATTTCTGCTATCTCCCGGGCCTGAATTTTCTTTATAAATATATTTTATATCAAGAAAAATTTCATACTCTTTTACAATCTGCTCCGATTTAATTTCCGATCCATCTTCAACTATGATCACTTCAAAATTAACATCTCTTTTTTGCTTAGTGATACTTTTTAACAGCTCATCCAATTCGAATGGCCTATTATAAACAGGTATGATTACGGAAAAATCCAAATTCAAAAAATAATTATTAGGTAGTCAAAGTTAAGTTATTTTGTATAATTAATTTCAACCTCTTTTCGTCTACGATTTAGATATAAAAACTATACTTGAAACAAAAAAACCTATTTATTGTTATTAAAATAGGCTTTCATTCTTATCAAATATTTGAAAATATTGTTAAACGATCTCCTCCAATATTTTGAAATCCTTTAATTTATACAACTCTATATTCTCAACCTCAAAATTATCCATATAATCATATTTTTCCTGATTTTCTGATCTCGCCAGGTCGATAAATATCTTTGCCGATCTTTTGAATTTCTCATCACGTTGACTATTCAGTACCAGTAAATATCCCATAATAATATTTCCTGCCATTTCTACCAATCTCCTAGTATGAAAATCTAAATAATCCGGATAATCAATATCCATAACTTTTTTGGTAATTACTTCATATTGAGCTGTCATAGCCTGAAGTTTACTATTCAACCTTTCATTTTTAACAATTTCACTTTCATATTGTCTGATCTGTTCCAAAAAAACACCGGTAGTTACCCCCTTGATTGCAGCCACAGCTTGTAACTGAGTAGTTCCTTCATATATAGAAGTGATCCTTGCATCTCTATAGATACGTTCTATGGGGAAATCCTTCATAAATCCGGTTCCTCCATGAATTTGTAAAGAATCATAAGCAATTGTATTTGAGGCTTCACTTGCAACCAACTTGATAAGTGGTGTAAATACATGTGATAATTTTGCATAGTTCTTCATCTCCATTCTCTCTTCACGCTCTAAAGATCTTTTTTGTTTTACTTCCTCATAGACTTTAGAGATATCCACAAACCTCGTTGTTTCGTACAGTAGAGATCGCAATGCATCTATTCGAACTTTCATATTGGTCAACATCTCATAAACAGCAGGAAAATGAATGATCTCCTTTCCGAATTGCGCTCTTTCCTCAGCGTATTTTATAGCTTCTCGATAAGCCGCATCTGCAATACCAACAGACTGTGCTCCAACACCTAAACGAGCAGAATTCATTAAAGCCATTACATATTTTATCAATCCAAAACGTTCATTTCCTACTAGCTCCGCAGGGGCATCTTTGAATACCAGCTCACAGGTTGGAGAACCCTTGATCCCAAGTTTCTTTTCTAAATGCCTGACCTCCAAGGCATGATCATTACGATCGTAAATAAACATGGATAAGCCTCTGGCATCAGCTGTATTTTCTTCTGATCTTGCCAGAACTAGTGAGATATCTGCGTCACCATTAGTAATAAATCTTTTTACACCGTTTAATTTCCACTTATTTTCTTTTTTATCAAAGGTCGCTCTCAACTTTACAGACTGCAGATCCGAACCTGCATCGGGTTCTGTTAATACCATAGCAGCCGTCACACCATCGCGATTAAATCTTGGTAAAAATCTATCTTTTTGTTCTTCCGATCCAAATTCATGAATTGTTTCTGCACAATCTTGTAAACCCCATATATTAGCAAAACCAGCATCCGACCTTGCGATCATTTCTCCAGCCATTACATAAGGAAGTAAAGGAAAGTTCAATCCTCCGTATTTTCTCGGCAAGGATATACCTATCAAACCAGCCTCATGTAGTGCTTTATAGTTCTCTATGGTTCCTTTAGCATATACAACCTCATTATTTTCGATATGTGGTCCTTCCAGATCAACGGATTCAGCATTTGGCGCAATTGTATCCATACAAATATCTCCTACAATATCCAACACCTTTTCATAGGAATCGATGGCATCATCAAAATTTAAGGGTGCATAATCGTACTTTTCTGATTCACTAAAATTGCTTTCTTTTAATTTTACAATTTTTTGTACTATAGGGTGTTCTAAATGAAATCTAAAATCTGGTGTATCTTTATAAAAATTATTCACTTGTTTAAATTTTTGTAATTATTTATTAATAAGTTAATTAAAAAATTGAGAACGCGTGCAACCGCTTCGCTCTCATATGAAAAATCACTTTGCATTTTTTTTATAATATTTGATCATTTTTGGAATTACATCACTTACATCACCTTCAATAACATAATCAGCTAATTTGTTCATTGGTGCATCCGGATCATTATTGATAGAAATAATGAGCGAAGCATCTTGCATACCTGCTGTATGTTGTACAGCCCCGGAAATCCCTGCTGCTATATATAATTTTGGGCGTACCGTAACTCCTGTTTGTCCAATTTGACGATTGTGATCTATGAAACCTGCATCAACTGCCGCTCTTGACCCACCAACTTCACCACCTAATAGATCAGACAACTGTTCTAAATATTTAAAATTCTTTTTTGATCCTACACCATATCCTCCAGCTACAATTATTGGCGCTTCCTTTAAGTTAACATCCGATTCTTCAATATGCCTCTCAATTATTTTTACGATAAAATCTTCATCTTTTACTATTTCATCAACAGGAACATTAATAACTTCAGCTTTGTAATTCTCGTCAAATATTTCTTTTTTCATGACACCCTCTCTAACCGTAGCCATTTGTGGATGCATATCCCAATTAATAATATTGGCCATAATACTACCTCCAAAAGCAGGTCTTATTGCATATAGCAGGTCTTTGTATTCTTTTTTTTCTTTTTTCACAAAATGATCACCAATATCAAGGATCGTGCAATCAGCGGTAAGTCCGCAGTTTAATACCGAAGCCAATCTGGGTGCCAGATCTCTTCCAATAGCTGTAGCTCCAAGTAAAATAATTTGTGGATCTTCTTTCTTCAATATTTTTGTGGCAATTGAAGCATGAGGAAGCGTTCTAAAGGGTTCTAATCGTTCATCATCCGCAACATGAATTTTGTCCACTCCATAATGTGCGATTTGATTAGAAATATCCTTTAAATCAGTTCCAAAAACCATAGCCTCCATGGGGCAACCTAATTTTTGAGCCAAGCGTTTTCCTGCTGAAAGCAATTCTTGACTTATATCAGCTACCTTTTGATCTTCAACTTCACAATAGACAAATACACTTTTCATACATTTAAATTTTATTATTAATGACTAACCTATCGTATGGTTTTCAATCAGTTCTTTTATCATCATTTCTATGTCAGCGTCAGAATCACTAAGTACTTTGCTTTCTTCAGATGTCAATACGATACTCTCTACACTTTTAACTTTTGTAGGAGAACCAGATAAACCAATTTTTTCCATTTCGGCATCAATATCTTCAACACCCCATTCAGGAATACCCAAATAAGGTCTTGCCTCGTGCAATGAAAGTATTAATTCGTCTGTAGATCTAGATTTTAATTCGGTATTAGTTCTGGCATATTTGTATTTCATAACCTGCTTGGCATGTCTAGATCTGCAAACAGGAGAGGTTTCATGCACTGTCATTAGACAAGGAAATGGTGAAGAAACTGTTTCTACTCCTTTGTCCAAACGTCTTTTAGCAATAATTTCAGTATCGGTAAAAGACACGACCTCTTCTACGTAAGTAACTTGTGGAATATTTAATTTTTCTGCACATTGTGGACCTACCTGAGCGGTATCTCCATCTATGGCCTGTCTTCCTCCAAGGATCAAATCAAAAGGACTTAATTTTTGTATCGCTTTAACAAGAGTATAGCTTGTTGCTAAAGTATCCGCTCCACCAAATCTCTTATCCGAAATCATAATACCATAATCCGCTCCTCTATAATAGCCTTCTCTAATGATATCGGCCGCTCTTTTTGGACCCATAGTTAATATAGTTACCTGTGTTTCAGGATTACGATCTTTAATATTTAGAGCCAGTTCCAAAGCATGCAGATCATCAGGATTAAAAATAACCGGAAGTTTACCCCTGTTAACCGTACCATCTGGCTTCATAGCATCCGAACCGACATTTCGGGTATCTGGAACCTGTTTGGCCAGCACAATAATTTTAAGTGGTCTCATCTGATTTAGGTTTATTTTTTTAGATTTTCAAAATTATAATAATAAAATCTTATAAAAAATGACAATGCTCATGCTTCTGAAATTATTGCTATGAAATAATTTAGGGGTCAATTTTAGGTTATTTAAAATCTCTATCCTATAAAAAAGAAAAGGGTGATTTAAAAAAATCACCCTTTTATACTTGTTATGTTAGATTAACTATTTCTTACTTTTCTCTTTTTGTTCTTCAACATTTTCATTTTCATAATCCTTCATAAAATCGTCCATAATTGCAGTACTTATACCCATATTTGAAAATCCGCCATCGTGGAATAAATTTTGAAGTGTTACTTTTTTCGTAAGGTCAGAGAATAAACTAATCGTGTAATCAGCACATTCCAAGGCTGTTGCATTTCCTAGAGGCGACATCTTTTCTGCGTAAGCAATAAATCCATCAAACCCTTTTACACCACTTCCTGCTGTTGTTGCTGTTGGTGATTGAGAAATTGTATTTACTCTCACCTTTTTATCACGTCCAAAGAAATATCCAAAACTACGAGCTACAGATTCTAAATATGCCTTATTATCAGCCATATCATTATAATCTGGAAATACACGTTGTGCAGCCATATATGTTAGTGCTACAACAGATCCCCATTCTTTCATCGCATTTTTGGCATACAATACACTCATTACTCTATGAAAAGATAAAGCAGATACATCCCAACCTGTTTTTGTAAAATTATAATCTTGGTGGGTATAATGATTCCCTCTACGTACGTTAACAGACATACCTATAGAGTGAAGTACAAAATCGATTTTTCCACCCAATACTTTCATAGCCTGGTCTACAAGATTTTCAAGATCCATTATAGATGTAGCATCTGCTGGTATCACCTGAGATCCTGTTTTTTCTGCTAATTCTGAAATAGTTCCAAGTCTCAATGCAACGGGAGCATTGGTTAAAACAAATTTCGCTCCTTCTTCATGTGCTCTTTCCGCAACTTTCCATGCGATCGACTTTGAGTCTAAAGCTCCAAAAATAATACCTTTTTTACCTTTTAATAAATTGTACATATTATGAATTTTTTATTTTTATTGTTAGTAATTTCTACCTCTTTTACAAAATATTATTCCAAATGATTGCTGGCAAAGTTAAACCATTATTTTTATTATAAAACCTAGTGGAAAAAAATTTAATTGAGTAGTTGTTTTGCATGTGCTATTGCTGAGTCACTTAAATCTTTACCGCCAAGCATTTCTGCTAATTCTATAATCCTTTCATTTTCATCAAGTAATCTAATGTTTGAAGTAATTTTACCATCAACTTCTTCTTTAAATACTTTGAAATGATGATTCCCTTTGGCTGCAATTTGTGGCAAATGTGTAATACTAATCACCTGCATCTGAGTACTCATTTGCTGCATAATGTCAGCAATTTTATTCGAAACCTCTCCCGAAACGCCAGTGTCGATCTCATCAAATATAATAGCTGGTAGACTTGAGTATTTCGACAGAATATTTTTAACCGCGAGCATGATTCGTGATATTTCACCCCCTGAGGCTACTTTCTTTAAAGTTTCAAAGGTCAATCCCTTATTAGCAGATATTAAAAACTCTAAAGTATCCTTTCCATTGACCAAAAATTCATTGCCTTGAATCAAATTAATAGAAATCCGAGTATTTTTCATTTCTAAATTTCCCAGAATTTTTTCAAGTTGTTTCTTGAAAACTGGAATGGCAATCGCTCTTTTTTTGTGTATAGATCTTGCAATTCCATTCAATTTATTCTTAACCTCGTCAATTTCTATTTCCTTATCCTTAATACTTTGCCCTACATTTTCTACTTCATTAATTTTATTCTCAAGAGAATTTCTTATCTGAATTAATTCCTCGATTGTTACTACTGCATGCTTCTTTTTTAAATTATGGAGTACTTGTAATCGTTCATTTATTCTTTCTAGTTCAACAGGGTCATATTCAAGATTCTCATTCTCTCTGGTAGCATCATCAACAATGTCATTAAATTCTATGATCAGGCTATTGATACGTGTGGATAATTCTTCATAAGTGCTGGCATAGCGCTTAATGCTTTCTAGATTAAATTTCACTTTCTGCATCAAACTCTTTAATCCTATTTGTTCCTCTTCCGAGATTTGTATAGTCTCTGATAAATTCAACTTAATATCCTCTACATGAGACAATTTTTCTAATTCTTCCTCCAAATTTTGAAGTTCATTATCTATTAAATTAGCATCTTCCAATTCATCAAAGAGAAATCTATTATAATCTAATTCGTTTTTCTCTTTTTGTTGATTCGAAAGGATCAAAGCCAATTCTGCATTTAACCTTTTAAACGCTGATAACTCTCTATTATAAGTCACTAACTCCTCCTTATTATCAGCTAAACTATCAATAATTTGAAATTGAAAATTTGTTTCTGCCAGCTGTAGAGTTTCATGCTGAGAATGTATATCAATGAGCTGCTTAGAAAAGTTGTTCAAAACAGTTAAAGTTGTGGGTGTATCATTAATGAAAGCCCGGGATTTCCCATTTGGTAAAATTTCCCTTCTAATCGTTGTAATTATTTCATAATCGAGATCCTCTTCTTCGAAAAATGAAATTAAATCATAATTCTCAATATCAAATACAGCCTCAATGACACATTTTTTTTCTTTATCACTAACCAAAGATGCATCGGCTCTTTTTCCTAAAACCAACGACAAGCCTCCCAAGAGAATTGATTTACCGGCACCCGTTTCTCCAGTAATTATAGAAAACCTATTTTGAAAATCAACCTTTAGATTTTCAATTAAAGCATAGTTTTTAATCGATAGGGTAACAAGCATTTAATAATATTGGATTATAACCGGTAAAAATTAATAAAATCAAACTTAAGTAAAAGACAGTTCTAATAAAAACTATTTAAATTTTAATTTCATTCCATTTTGGATTGAACGAAGGAAATATTTTAGATAGAACCTCTCTGAGTTGAGTCGTTTCTATTCTTGGTCCATCAGAAAAAATATCAACAATTTCATCACTTTTTGTATCCATAAATACTCTGATCAAAAAAGTATTCGGGCGTTCATCATATAAACGTTCTAAGCCAATAATGGATTTACTTATAGCAATTTTAGCATCTCGATTATTCTCAACCATTCTATCTAATCCCTGTAAATGATAAATGTACATTGCGCTTCTAAACTCATCATAAACTGGTGATAATAAATTTTCATTTAGTTGATAACGTGTATTGTTACCATCAATCCTTTGCCATCCTGAAGCTCCACCCTGCTGTGCTGTATTAACAACTTGTTCCGCTAATTTAAAAAAATTTTCACCTCCTCTATACGAAAATGAATCTGCCGTAAAGCCTATAATGGTATAAGCATAATAGGTCAATATCGAAACCAAATTTGAGGTAAAGTTATTTTCATTATAAATTAATGGTTCGTATTCCTCATAGGAAAAGGAAACATCGTTATCATTAAAACTTAAAATTGGAGTATAATAAGTGGAATCGTACACCGGGCGGGAAACAAGAAGTTGAATACTTCCACTAAACTGTGAACCCGATATAACTTCAAATATATTTATCGTTAAACTACAGTCTATTTTCTCATTATTACCATATAGAACGCTTGTCCATTTTGTGTTATTAAGATAATCAGTAATGGCAGTTTGAAGAGTTGTGAAAATCTGTTTATTAGAAACACCAATCTCAGTTGCATTAATACTTACACGACAATTCAGTTCTTGCGACCTAGTATTGAAGGATATAAGAAGTAATATTAAAACAAATTGAACTTTACGCATGTAACTTTTTTGTGATCTCATCAAAGATATCTTTAGCAACCTCAGTTTTAGATTTTAGCTCAAATGTAGTTATTTTTTCATTTTTATCAATTAATGTAACTTTATTTGTATCTGTTTTAAATCCTGCTCCCTTGTCTTGTAAAGTATTGAGAACGATCAAATCTAAGTTTTTTTTCTTCAATTTACTTTTTGCATTCTTTAAACCGTCATTGGTCTCTAATGCAAAGCCGACTAAAAATTGATCCTTTTTTATTCTACCCATAGTGGCTAAAATATCTTTTGTTGGTTTCAATTCAATCGACAAAGCAGCGTCTTTTTTCTTTATTTTTTGGGAAGCAATATTTGCTGGAGCATAATCAGCCACTGCCGCAGAAAATATCGCTATATCTGAATCAGAAAAATAGGTTTGACATGCCCCATACATTTCCTCTGCATTGATAACAGCAACTTTTTGAATCGAAGTATTTGATAATTTTTCATTAGAAGGTCCGGAGATCAAAACAACCTGAGCCCCGAGATTAGCAGCTTGTTCTGCCAGAGCGTAACCCATCTTCCCGGAAGAGTGATTTCCTATAAATCTAACAGGATCAATAGCTTCATATGTGGGACCGGCAGTAATTAAAACCCTCGTACCTCGTAATGGTAACTTCGATATTATATCCTTCTCAATAAATTTTACTATATCCTCTGGTTCAGCCATCCTGCCTTCTCCTTCCAAACCACTTGCGAGTTCCCCACTTGTTGGAGGAATAAAAACGTTACCAAAGCCTTTTAATTTTTCTATATTTTGATTTGTTGATTTGTGTTTATACATATCCAAATCCATTGCAGGCGCAAAATAAACTTTACACTTGGCCGATAAGTAAATGGCAAGTAACAAATTGTCACACAAGCCATTTGCCATTTTTGATAAAGTATTTGCTGTAGTGGGAGCTATTAGGAATAAATCTGCCCAAAGGGCCAGATCCACATGACTATTCCACTTTTCATTCTCCTCTTCCTCATCGTAAAAAGTTGAATGAACAGGATTCTTCGAAAGAGTAGATAGTGTAAGCGGGGTTACAAAATCCTTGGAAGCGGGTGTCATTACCACTTGCACATTCGCCCCGGCCTTAATTAATAACCTAACTAAAAAGGCGGTCTTGTAAGCAGCAATACCGGCAGTAACTCCTAAAAGTACATTTTTACCGCTTAAAACAGACATAATTATTCTAAATTATCGTTATCTTCAATTGGGTCTCTGAAATAAATTTCGTCCTTTAACCATTCATCAACAGCTATTGAGGTAGATTTAGGTAATTTTTCATAAAACCTTGAAACTTCAATTTGCTCCTTATTTTCAAATACCTCTTCAAGACTATCGTTAAAAGTAGCAAATTCTTCCAATTTTTCAACCAATTCGTGTTTTAAGTCCTCGCTAACTTGAACTGCTCTTTTTGACATAATAGCAATTGCTTTATAAATATTATCCGTTTGGTCTTCAATTTGATTTTTATCAAAAGTAACTGTTGTTACAGGTGCTTCCGAATTTTTATAATCCTTCATAATTAATTATTATTTTGTAAAAGTTTTTCTAACTGTTTATTAGTCGAATTAATTTCTTTATCTATTTGATCCAGATCATTTTGCATACCCTTGATCTTATCAGACTCAGGAAATGCCTTTTGAAATTTATCGTAGGCTATCTTAGCATCTTTTAATCTACCCGTTTTTTTTATCAACGCACTATTCATTCCAAGCTCATAAGATGATTTGAATTTATAATATAGTGCATCTTCCTTTAAAAGTGATCCCAAATGTTCTTCATTAAAAGTATCAAATGCAGTAATTGCTGATACGTAATACTCTGTATGATAGTATTGTTTTGCAACTTCAAAATCTTTTACTTCTAAACGATATGTTAACTCCTGGTGGTATGCATTTGCATCCGTAGAAAGTTCAGAATTTGGGTAATCGTCAATATACCCCTGAAATGCCTCTAAAGCTTTATATGTATCCTGTTGGTCTACGCTATATTTTGGAGCGCTCATATAGTAACTTTTCGCTGAAAGAAATGCCGCTTCCTGTAATTTACTACTCTTAGGATAGTTATTTATAAATTTAGTAAAATAATAGGAAGCCAATCCATAATCCTTTACCTCATAACTTGATTTTGCAATCATATATTGAATCCTCTCCATTTGCGGTTTTCCTGCATATGGACCAACAACTTTTTCAAATAACGGAATCGCTTTATCATACTTTTCTTCGTTGTACAATTGTTCAGCCAATGCATAACGTTCTGCATTTTTTCCCTTATTCAAAACTTTATGATATTCACTACATGAACTTATCAAAAAGATCACTAAAAAAGCAAATACCAGGTTCTTCAATTTTTGCATTTTGCAAAATTAAGATTAAAAATTTGTTATTAAAAATTTATTTTAAAGTTTCAAAAAAATAAAAATTTGATCAGAAACCCTAATTAATATGCAAATTTTAACGAATTTTTATCAATATATAGGTCGAATTAATTTTCTGCCACGATTGTGGCAAGTAGTTTTACATCATTATCAAAGAGATACAGCCCTCCTTTATCATCTCCAATAAGGTTAATTTTGTCTAAAATATTTCGTGCCAAAGCTTCTTCTTCGATTTGCTCTGATACATACCACTGTAGAAAATTATGGGTCGCATAGTCTTTAAATTCCAAAGTAATATCCACCAAGTCATTAATTTTAGAAGACACCATCACTTCATGATCAAATAAGGTTTGAAACATCTCTTTAAAGGATCCGAAAGAAACTGGTGGTGCTTTAAGAGCAGAAACCTTTGCATGCCCTCCTCTTTCATTAACGAATTTAGCAAGTTTTAACATGTGCATTCTTTCTTCATCTGAATGTTTATACATAAAGGAAGCCACCCCTTCAAATCCTTGTGTTTCAGCCCAAGATGCCATTGCTAAATAGATTTGTGACGATTCTGCCTCGATCTTTATTTGCTCATTTAAAGCTTGTTCAATATTTTTTGATAGCATAATTATTGTTTATTTAAGATTTAAAACTTTTTACAAAGTTATCAATTTTTAATCGCAAATCAGATGATGCGGCAACCAAAGGTAATCTCACATCCAAGCCACAAATTTTTAGATTATACAACATTGCTTTTATCCCGGCCGGATTACCTTCCTCAAAGATCAAATCCACACTGTACATCAGAGTGTAAAAAATATCAAATGCCTTCTTTGGTTTCTTCTTTAAAGCATGATCAATCAGAGTGCTAAACTCCTTGGGCAAACCTTGACCCAATACCGAAATCACCCCTGCCCCGCCAGCCAAAGTAAGTGACAAGGCTGTTTTATCTTCTCCTGAAATTACCTTAAAATCCTTGGGCATAATTCTAATTAATTCCAAAGCCTGCTCAAAATCACCCGAAGCCTCCTTGATAGCAACTATATTCTTACATTCATTGGCTAATTTGAGAACTGTTAGTGGTTCTACATTTGATCCGGTTCTGGGAAGAACATTATACATTATTACAGGTAGAGGACTTGCTTTTGCAACGCTTTTAAAATGCTCATATATACCTTCTTGGGTTGGTTTATTGTAGTATGGAGAAACAGATAAAACAGCTGAAAAAGCAGACAAATCACTATTTTTGAGTTCTTCAACCACTGCTTTTGTATTGTTTCCGCCGACCCCAACTACTAATGGCAGTCTTCCATTATTTATTTCTACAATTTTGTCTTTAACCAGTTGTTGCTCTTCTTTGGATAGGGTCGCCGTTTCCCCGGTTGTACCCAGTACAACGAGATAATCTATGCCATTATCTATTTGATAATTTACCAAACGGTCAAGGGCGTCAAAATCGATATTTTTATCGGGGGTAAATGGTGTAACCAAAGCTACACCCGTACCAAACAATTCTTTCATTTTTTAATTGAAATTTTCTAAATTCATATATTCTCTAAAGTACTTTAAATATTTGTAAGTATTTGGTCAATTCTTCGTTAAAAGTATCAATTTTATTACTTTCAATTTTTATCGATATATCGTAATTATCGTAGGTCTCATTTTTAAATCCGGCAACCAATTTAGCTTTAGATTTAATACATAACATTTCTGAAAATATATCTTCATGAGTACAATAATTGATCAATAAATCAAACTTTGTATTCATAAATTTCTTTAGGTCATTACCTAAAATATTACCAAACATACCAAAATCTTTTTCACTAAAATAATGGTAATTATCCAAATTTTCTATTCTTTTACTATTCTGATAAAGAATAATATCAAAATCATTCTTATCCAAACCAAAATTAGTACTCAGGTTCTTTGTGAAATCGTATGTCTCGAATAGATCCGATTCCGCCAAAATTCCGACTTTACTAATCTTATGCAAACTATCTAACGTATCCAATCCTCGAGTTCTGACATTCGATTTTAAATATTTTAAAAGAAATTTTTTTTTTACAATTTTTAAATTCATTTACGTTTACCTTTGCTCGAGCAAATTTAAATAAAATAATGAAATTTAGTATTTTTTTCCTGTTATTAATAAGTACTCTCGCAGGATGCAAAAATGAACGACTTGAAAATACTAAAATCCAAGGAAAACAGATTCAAATTGATCAAATCTACAATCCAGATTCTTCTATTACCAAGTTTATCTCACCATATAAAAATGAACTTCAAGATAATATTAATACAATTTTATGTTACAATCCAAGAACGCTGTCTAGAACAGAGAAGGATTTAGAAAGTGCTTTGGGTAATATGTACGCTGATATTTGTTATCAAATAGCGGATAGTATTTTTAATAGGGAAACTGGGGAAAATATTGATTTTGCACTCTTTAATTATGGTGGAATTCGAACGGTAATTCCAAAAGGAGATATTACTGTGGGTAATATCTTTGAACTTATGCCCTTTGAAAACAAGCTCGTGGTAGTTGAATTAACGGGAACGCAAACAATGGAATTATTCAATTATCTTAAAGAGAGTAAAAGAGCCCACCCCATATCGAACTTAAAACTGGAATTGAAAGAAGAAAGTTTTAAAAATATTATCATAAAAGATAAATCTTTTGAGCCAACGAAAAATTATTACATATTAACACATGACTACTTACAACATGGCGGTGATAACATGTCCTTTTTCATAGCACCGGTAAGTTTATTTAGTACCCAGTATAAAGTTAGAGATGCCTTAATTGATCATTTGGAAAAGATTGATACAATACATGCACAAACAGATGGGAGGTTTGTAAAAATAAATTAAAATGAAACGGCGAAAATTTATAGAATATACAGCTGCGACCAGTGCTTTAATTTCCACTGGAGGTTTATCGCTATCTTCTTGTACATTAAAAACAAGTAGACACATTACAATCTTACACACAAATGATGTGCATAGCAATATTGATCCCTTTCCAATGGATCATCCTAATTATCCTAATCTTGGCGGCATTGCTAGAAGAGCCTCTTTAATTGAACAGGTGAGACAAGAGAACCCAAACACACTTTTATTAGATGCCGGAGATATTTTTCAAGGTACACCCTATTTTAATTTTTTTGGTGGTGAGGTAGAGTTTAAGTTAATGAGTAAGTTAAATTATGACGCCGCTACTATAGGGAATCATGATTTTGATAATGGAATTCAGGGATTGGATAAGCAACTGCCAAATGCAACTTTTGATTTCTTAATATCAAATTACGATTTCACAAATACTATTTTAGATGGAAAAACGAAGCCTTTTAAAATTTATAATAAAGATGGTTTAAAAATTGGAGTTTTCGGATTGGGGATAGAATTAAACGGACTTGTAGATCCTCTTCTATATAAAGAAACAACCTATTTGGATCCCATTGAAATAGCCCAAGATATGGGGAGATATTTGAGCGAAGAAGAAGGCTGTGATCTGGTAATTTGTTTATCACACTTAGGTTATCATTATAGAGCCAATGAGAACAAAATAAGTGATTTAACCCTATCGCAACAAACCCAAAATATTGACCTAATTATAGGTGGACATACTCATACTTTTTTAAAAAAACCTACTATTAGTAAAAACGTAAATGGTGAAAATATGCTCATCAATCAAGTTGGGAAATGGGGAATAAATGTTGGAAGGATCGATTATTATTTTGATGAATTTAATAATAAAACAAGTAGCGGAAAACAGATCATTTTAACATAGAATACAGCAAACCCTTTCTTCGGTCGTTCTATCCCGGATTTGATGAAATAAAATACATTTTTATCTTTTATTTTTTAAAACTGATTAATATCATTTTTATACAAATTTTCTTTCGTTTTCTTTGTAACCAATATTACATAAAATTATAACTTGGACACTTATTAATTATACTATGCCTATAAAGAGTTATTTAGCTCATCCTCATGATGGTAAATACAAAGAATTACTATCAGAATTATCGAACATTACTGAATGTGATATTATTCCTTCTAAAAATGAAGAAATTGCGATAATTATAACCGACACTAAGGACGATCTTGAAGATCAAAATTTACAAATCGTAATAAATTCCATTAAAAGTTTAAAAATGTTATCTATGGTTTCAGGGTTTGAAACCAATCAATAATAAATACTATTATGATAAATGAAGTAACAAACAGAAGATATTTTCTTAAAAAAATGGCAGCAGCTTCAGCGATGACTGCGGCTGCGGCTCTATTTCCGGGTATTATATTTGCCGAAGAACAAATTCGAGACGTCAACATTTCGGCTAATTTAAAATGGGACAAGGCTCCTTGTCGATTTTGTGGAGTAGGTTGTGGCGTTTTAATAGGTACGGAAAATGGTAAAGCTATTGCCGTAAAAGGAGATCCTAATTCTTCGGTAAACAAGGGTTTGTGTTGTGTAAAAGGGTATCATCAAACCATTTGCATGTATGCCAAAGATCGTTTAACGAAACCACTGGTTAAAAAGAATGGTAAATATATTGAAACATCTATGGAAGAGGCACTTGATCTAGTTGCTTCAAAAATGAAAGAAACGATAGAAAAACATGGTAAAGACTCTGTTGCCATGTACACATCAGGTCAATCCACTATCCCGGAAGGATACGTAGCCTCAAAATTTATGAAAGGTGCAATTGGTACGAATAATTTAGACTGCAATGCCCGACTTTGTATGGCAAGTGCCGTTACTGGTTTTTTAACCACATTTGGAGCCGATGAACCGATGGGATGCTACGAAGACATAGATCATGCAGATGTATTCATTACCTGGGGTAATAATATGGCCGAAATGCATCCTGTTTTATTTTCTCGTATGCTGGATCAACGCCTTAAAAGGAATGTTAAAATAATAGATTTCGCTACAAGAACTACACGTTCAAGTATGGCATCAGATAAATCTATTTTATTCAACCCACAGACTGATCTGGCGGTTGCAAATGCAATTGCTTACGAAATAATCAATAACGGATGGATGAACAATGAATTCGTTAATGAACACTGTAATTTCAGTAAAGGATTAACTAATATTGGTTACGGTACAGAAGATAAATTTAAATTTAAAGATGAGCCTGAAAAAATTAATTTTGAATCCTATAAGGAATTCCTGAATGATTACACTCCTGAGAAAGTGTCAAAATTATCGGGTGTCTCTGTTAAGGACATTAAATATCTGGCGAATTTATACGGTGACGCAAATAAAAAAGTAGTTTCTTTTTGGTGCATGGGTATGAACCAACACACCAGAGGCACATGGATCAATAACTTGGTTTATAATATTCATTTACTTACTGGAAAGATATCTCAGCCCGGCAATGGGCCGTTTTCACTAACCGGTCAACCAAGTGCTTGTGGAACAGCAAGAGAGGTTGGTACGTTTACACATAAATTACCTCATGGGGTTGTAATGAATGAAAAACATCGTGAACATGCCGCTAAGATCTGGAAAGTACCGGTAGAAAGAATTCCATCTAAGCCAACATATCACGCAACAGAAATGTTCAGAGCATTGGATAGAGGTGATATAAAATTTATTTGGACACAAGTTACTAACCCAATGGTTTCTTTACCAAAAGTTAGCAGGTATACGAAAGGTGCCGAAAAACCAGATCGCTTCGTAGTGGTATCAGATGTTTTTCCCACTCCCACAAGTGATGTTGCAGATGTAATTTTACCCGCTGCCTGGCATATAGAAAAAAATGGCATGTATGGGAATTCCGAAAGAAGAACCCAATACTGGAATAAAATGGTTGAACCACCAGGAGAAGCAATGGCAGATGCCTGGCAAACTATTGAAGTGGCACGTAGAATGGGTTATGGCGATTTATTCCCTTATAGTAAAGAGAAACATGAAGAAGAAATATATAATGAGTATCGTTTGCATCACAAGGGTAAAAAACACAATATGGCTCCACTTGAAGTTTTAAAAACTCAAGCAGGTGCAATGTGGCCTTTTGTAGATGGTAAGGAAACTAAATGGCGTTACAATGCAAAATATGATCCTGCTTGTGATAATGGTAAAAAATTCCATTTTTATGGGAAAAAGGATGGCAAGGCCATAATTTGGCAGCGACCTTATGAAGCTCCTGCAGAATCACCAGATAAAGATTATCCATTTTGGTTAAATACGGGTAGAGTAATTGAACATTGGCACACAGGTTCTATGACCAGGAGAATTCCTGTATTACATCAAGCGATGCCACATTCTTATGTTGAGTTACATCCCGATGACGCTCAAAAATACGATATTAGTAATGGCCAAAAAGTAAAAGTTATTTCCAGAAGAGGCACAACAATTTTACCTGCCTCTATCAATGAGAGGGGCTTACCAACAAAAGGTCAGGTATTTGTACCCTTTTTTGATGAAAACATGATGATAAATGATGTTACTTTAGATGCATTTTGTCCGATTTCAAAGGAACCTGACTATAAAAAATGCGCAGTAAAAATTGAAAAAGTTTAAATAAGAAAAGCTCAAAATGAAGAGGTTGTTTATTATATTTTTAATGGTATTATTAATGATATCTACCATTGTAGTTTGGAGTTATAGCTATTCATTATCTCATGAAGAAGCTTATGTACCTGTATCCAATATTACAGAAACTTTTGTGATCCCTTCTGAGGAAGGTGTTTTTGAAAGGTCTAAATATGCCTTAGAATATGCAAAAATGCCAATAGACAAAAATCATGAACGAAGCTTAAATGCATATTATGACAACAGAGCTTTTTATGGTGCTCCACCATCTATTCCTCATGAAGTTGAGGAAAGAAATATGGGTGCAAACACTTGTTTGAAATGTCATGAGAATGGTGGATACGTCAATAAATATAATGCCTATTCACCGGTAACTCCTCACCCCGAAAAAGTAAATTGCAGGCAATGCCATGTACCGGTCAAATCTAAGGGTTTCTTTGTTGCAACCAATTGGTCGAGAACAAAAGGACCATCCATTGGTCATAATGCTCTAATGACCAGTCCACCGATAATTCCACATCAAATTCAAATGCGTGAAAATTGCTTATCATGTCATGCCGGGCCAAGTGCTCCAGAAGAAATAAGAACTACACATCCCACTAGAATTAATTGCAGACAATGTCATGTGATCAATGATAAGGAAATTAAGAATATTGGAGTATTTACAAGAAAACAATAATTTATGAAACTGAAATTAAATATTATTCTTATTTGCACTTATGTCGTTATGATTTCTTGTAAGCATAAGGAGGAGTATCATAATATTAATGAAAAAATTGAGGATCTAAGTAAAGATTTTAAAGGAATTTCGATTAGCTCTGAGAGATATACCGAAACATTGAATAAAGTGGAGGTAATAGAAAACTGGCAACGGTTTTATATTCCGGAAAGAAAAAGTCAAATTATCTCTTTTGAATGTAATGAATGCCATTCAAAACCTTTGGATGAATTACAGGGTGAAGAAAAAATTAAAAAAAGTCATTGGGATATAACACTAAATCATGCAAATACAGAGACTATGAACTGTGTAACATGTCATTCGGAAAACAACATGGATGAGCTACGCAGTATTACTAATAAACCCATTGATTTAAATTTAAGTCATAAACTGTGCGCACAGTGTCATCAGGACCAGTTCAAAGACTGGACCGGTGGGGCACACAGTAAACAAATTGGTGGTTGGGCTCAGCCAAGGGTTTCTCAAACTTGTGTTGGTTGTCATGATCCGCATAAACCGACTTTTGAAAAAAGATGGCCGGCAAGATACAATTCACAAATGGTTGATGAACGTAAATAACAGGTTAAAAAATAATCATGAACAAAGAAATAAAAAAGTGGTTTTCTTTAAACCTTAGCAATAAAAAACAAAGCAATTGCGGTTGTTCCGGATCGAGTTGTAATGAAAATGAAATGGAAAACAAAAAAGATGGCATTTCTCAGGTTTTTGATGTGGATATGAACAGGCGTCAGGCATTTAAAAAAATTACGGCGGGACTAGTAATTGGAGCAGGAGCTGTAAGTTCTTCCTGTAGCGTTGTTTCCGGAGACGAGAGTAAAGAAAAGTCTCAAATTGAATGGGAAGAATACTTTAAAGGAAATTATAAATTAATGACCGACGAAGAAAAGGATAAAACTGTTAATCGCTTGGTCAGGTCTTATGAATTACGAGTTGGAAAAAAAATAAATTTATCTTCTAAAAATGCCATTGATGATGTTTTGTTTGGCTATGCCTTTAACATTTCGAAATGTCAGGGTTATATGGACTGTGTTAATGCCTGTGTCGAAGAAAATAATCAAGACAGAGCTTCAGAAATGCAATATATCCGAATTCATGAAATGAATGATGGTAAAGGACTGAATTTTGGAGAGGCCGATGACACCTATTATCATGAAGTACCTGCCCAGGGTCATTTTTATATGGGAACCCAATGCTTTCATTGTGACAATCCACCATGTGTAGAAGTTTGTCCGGTACAAGCAACATGGAAAGAAAAAGATGGAATAGTTGTAATTGATTATGATTGGTGTATTGGTTGTCGCTATTGCATGGCAGCGTGTCCTTACGACGGAAGGAGGTTCAACTGGAGTACACCTCAAATTCCTGAACAAGAAGTTAACAAAGATCAGCACTATTTAGGAAACCGATTACGTAAAAAAGGCGTTATGGAAAAATGCACTTTTTGTATTCAACGATCCAGAGCTGGTAAAAACCCGGCTTGCGTTGAAGCCTGTCCAACAGGATCCAGGATATTCGGAAACTTGTTGGATCCAAACAGTGAAATACGCTGGGTATTAGAGAATAAAAAAGTATTCAGACTTAAGGAAGATCTGGGAACAGAACCTAAGTTCTGGTATTTTATGGATTAATTCTTTCTAAAAAAACAAAATGAAAGTACTTGTAAAATTAATTAAAGACAGTTTAGTTTATTTAACTCATGGCAGGAAATCATATCATTTCTGGATGGCGTTCCTTACATTTTTAATGTTGATTGGCATGTACAGTTATTCTGTACAATTGGAATATGGCTTGAGTGTTACCGGAATGAACGATAGAGTTAGCTGGGGCTTATATATTTCTAATTTTACATTTTTAGTGGGTATTGCCGCAGCAGCAGTAATGTTGGTTTTACCAGCTTATGTGTTAAAGGATTTTGATTTTAAACAAGCTGTTTTGATTGGTGAAGGCCTTGCGGTTGCAGCCTTATTTATGTGCCTGGCATTTATTATTGCCGATATGGGGGGACCGGCAAGATTATGGCACATGATTCCTGGTATTGGCGTTTTTAACTTTCCAAATTCAATGTTAACCTGGGATGTTCTGGTTCTTAATGGATATTTGTTCATCAATATATCTATACCATTATATATTTTAATTATGCGTTATCAAGGTCGAACACCTAATCCGAAAATTTATATTCCAGGAGTTATGATCTCTGTTTTTTGGGCAGTATCAATTCATTTGGTTACGGCATTTTTATATCAGGGCTTACAAGCTCGCCCGTTTTGGAATAACGCCCTCCTAGGACCACGATTTTTAGCCTCTGCTTTTGCTGCAGGACCGGCATTAATTATTTTAGTATTGGCAATGATCAGAAAATTTACAGATTTTAAAATTGATGATAAAACGATAAGAAAAATTGCTTTGGTTGTTACAGTAGCTGCTCAAATTAATCTGATCATGCTAATTTCGGAATTATTTAAAGAATTTTATGCACCAACGCATCATAGTGAAAGCGCGTATTATTTATTTTTTGGATTACATGGAAAGGCAAAATTAGTGCCATGGATCTGGACAGCCATAAGTATGAATGTTATTGCTACGGTTATCTTACTATTTCATAAACTTCGGAATAATCTTACCATACTGTATTTTGCCTGTATCTTACTTTTTATAGGAATTTGGATAGAAAAAGGATTTGGACTAATTGTTCCTGGATTTATACCTGGACCATGGGGAAAAATTGCGGAATATTTTCCTACTACAACTGAAATAGGAGTTACAATAGGGATCTGGGCTATGGGAGCATTTATCTTTTCTATATTAGCGAGAACAGGAATTGCCATTGAATTGGGAAAACTCAAATTTAAAAAATAGAAAACTGGATTTTGCTATTTATCAAGAACTAGTCGATTCTTTAATTTTGGCTATTAACAATCCCTAATTAAACATATTTATAATATTTTTAATTTTTTCCTCGTTTACTATCCTTCCTTCTCCCATAGAGTTATCTACTTTCATGTTTGGTTTTCCAGACGAAAAATGAATATTATTAATTCCTGTTGAAGCTATTTCCAATACATTCTTAGAATTAATTCCACTACCAGCCATTATTTGAATTTGACTGCCGTAACTAGATTGAAGATCTTTTATGATATTTCTCCCTTGATAAGCAGTTGGTGCCAAGCCAGAAGTTAATAATCTGTCAAATCCATAATCAATTATTTTTTCAATAGCAGAAACCGGCTCTATAACAAAGTCAAAGGCCCGATGAAAGGTGACCTCTAAATCCAATGATCTCGAATATTCCTGTAATTCTCGATTCAGACTAGAAATCTCACTCTGTCTATTTAAAATACCAAATACAACACCTGATACACCAACCATTTTCATTGATTTAATGTCTTTTTTCATAATGTCAATGTCTTTTCTATTATAAATAAAATCCCCCTCCCGATGTCTTATAATGGTGTGAATTTCAATTTTGGAATTCCTCTTACATTCTTCCACCAAACCGATGCTAGGTGTCAACCCACCAACGCTCAAACCCGCACATAATTCAACCCTTTTAGCGCTATATTTATCAGCTGCTAATACACCTTCCAATGAATCGGTACAAATTTCAATGTTCATGACTTAATCGTTTAATGTTTATTCTAAATTTTAATGACTTTGGTGAATATATCATAGTTAAACAAAATTAACAAATTGATAAAATAAAAAATGCTATTTTTAGACCACAAATTAAATATAGATGTTAGAGCTCGCATTAATAATTATTTTAGGCATTTTAGCACAATGGGTTGCCTGGAGATTGAAAATTCCAGCTATATTACCTTTGATTCTGATCGGTTTATTTGTTGGTCCTTTTTCAACCTTTATTTCTGAAAGTGGTGAAAAATGGATCGAACCGGTTTGGAACGGCGAGATTGGTCTCTTTCCGGGAGAAAGATTATTCAATTTTGTATCTCTGTCAATCAGTATAATATTATTTGAAGGAGGGTTGACTTTAAAGAAAGAGGAACTAAAAAATGTTGGTCCTGTTATCTATAAATTGATAACTTTAGGGTCCTTAGTTACCTTTGTACTTGCTGGATTTACAGCACATTATCTCATCGGGCTAAATTGGTCTTTAGCTTTTTTATTTTCCTCATTGATCATCGTAACAGGACCAACGGTTATCACTCCTATTTTAAGAAATTTAGCGATAAAGAAAGATCTTTCGACCGTACTAAAATGGGAAGGCATTTTAATAGATCCCATAGGTGCCTTAGTTGCGGTATTAGTATTTGAATTTATCAGTATTGGAGGAGCACATGGTGCTAATTATACTAAAGATACATTAATTGAATTTGGGAAAATAATTGTGATCGGAACCTCCATAGGGTTTACTGCCGCTTATGCATTCGCAGCTGCGCTTAGGCAAAAACTGATTCCTCATTATTTGTTAAATGTAGTGGCCCTGGCATTAGTTTTGGGTGTTTTTGTTCTTTCCGATCTATTTGCTAATGAAAGTGGTCTTCTCTCGGTTGTAATAATGGGTATGGTTTTAGGTAATATGAAAATAGAAGAACTTAAAGATGTATTTTATTTTAAAGAAACAATTAGTATTTTACTAATATCCATTCTATTTATACTGCTCTCCGCGAATATCGACATGTCAGATTTAGAGCTCATCTACAATTGGAATTCTCTCATCCTATTCGCAATTGTTGTATTAATCATCAGACCAGTAGGTGTTTTTTTAAGTGCTCATAAAAGTAATTTAAAAATTAATGAAAAATTGTTCATTAGCTGGGTTGGCCCCCGTGGTATTGTTGCCGCAGGTATTGCGTCATTATTTGGACTAAAACTCACGATGCAGGGTGTTCAATATGCAGAATATATAACACCTTTGGTTTTTATGATCGTTTTAGGAACGGTTTTACTGAATGCAACTACTGCAAAACTATTTGCTCGAATAACAAAAGTGTTATTAAAAAAATCAGAGGGTATATTAATTGTAGGAGCTTCAGAGCCTGCTATCCTTATAGCTACCTATCTTAAGAAGAACAATCGTCGAGTAGTATTATTGGACAGTAACACTAAACATGTTCAAAATGCCCAAAAATTAAATTTAGAAGCAATAGAGTGCGATATATATTCCGACGACATATCAGAGCATATTGAACTGAACGATGTTGGTTATCTGATGGCTATTACCGGTAGTGACGCGATCAATCAATTTGCAATATCAAAATTAGAGTCGAGCTTTGGAGAAGAAGGAGCTTTCAGATTAGTTAATTCTGAGGAGATGAAGGATCCTCAAAAAGCAAAAGCTGAAGGTTTGTTTTCACCCATGGATGACTATATCAATCTTTCTAAAGTAGCAAGAGACTACCCTCATTTCAATGAAGTTATCCTGAGCTCTAAAGAACACTATCTCAAATTATTAGAAGCTATAAAAAATGAAAATATGTCCATACCACTATTTCTTATGAGCAACGAAGGGCAATTTCAAATTATTTCATCAAATAGCGAGCAAATATCTGTTGAGTCTGGAAATCAATTAATGTATTTAGGGAAAAAATTAGATGTTTAAATCTTTTTCATCTGTTGCTTGACCATTTGTATCTGGTCTTTAAGCACGCCATGCTTATCTAGTTTTTTCGCTTCTGTAATTAAATTCATAGCTTCCCTTTTTCTTCTTTTGGTCATGGCAATACCGGCTAGTTGAAGTTTGGCCATTGCCTTATTATGATCCATATACAGACCCAATTTTAAAGATTTTTTAAAGTACTTCTCTGCCTGAGTTAAATTGGTTTGTGAAACCATTATACCTCTTAAGAAATTATAGTAGCCCTGCTGGTTCTTGATTAGAGCAGTAGAAGGGTTTTTAATTTTATCCAACAATTTAGTACCACCCACAAAGTCCTGTTTTCGCAATTTTAAGAAAGTCAATAATAAAATTTCATTTTTAAAATAAAAAAATACAAATATACCAGCCAATAGAACAATGGAAATTCCATTCATAATATGACCTTTTGAGAACTCAAAACCAGCCCAAATAGTAATTAACACCGCTATGACTAACTTAATATTTTTATTAAACATATTCTAAAATTATTTTGTGCAAATTTACATTTTTTGAGAAAGTAACAATAATTTTTATTGCTTTAAAATATATCAATTCTTAATAATAATTTATTTTCATTCTTTTAAATTTAAAATTATAGCTAATTTTGTAAAAATAAGATCTCCATTATGATTTTTATCTTCAAAAATCTTATCTTTAAAGAAGTCAGTTTGAACATCAAACGACCGGATAATATTTTTTAAAACTTCTCCTCGCTTGAGAAGTTAATTCCCTATTTCTATTTTGTTTTATCTAATATCCAAATCATACGATTATGAATTTACCTTATGCTGAACCCTATAAAATTAAAATGGTTGAATCGATTAAAAGATCGACCATGGAACAACGAAAAAAATGGATCAAAGAGGCGGATTTCAATTTATTTAATCTTTCTTCCGATAAAGTTTTTATTGATCTTTTAACCGATTCCGGGACAGGTGCAATGAGTGATAACCAGTGGAGCGCCATGATGAGTGGTGACGAAAGTTACGCTGGATCAGCCTCCTTTTTAAAGCTTAAAGCAGTTGTTCAAAAAATAACCGGATTCAAGTATTTTTTGCCTACCCATCAAGGGAGAGCTGCTGAGAATGTTTTATTCTCTGCCATGGTAAAAGAAGGAGATCTCGTTCCTGGAAATTCACATTTTGACACCACAAAAGGTCATATTGAATTTAGAAAAGCGACCGCAGTTGATTGCACTATAGATGAAGCATTTGACACTGCCAACCTTCATCCGTTCAAAGGGAATGTAAATCTACAAAAACTCGAAAAAGTTTTGAACGAAAATCCAAAAGAGAATATTCCTTTCGTGATTTTAACTATTACTTGTAATAGTTCGGGTGGACAACCTATGTCTTTGGAAAATATAAGAGCAGTTTCAAGTCTGTGTAAAGCCTATGGAATTCCTTTATTCTTTGATTCGGCAAGATTTGCGGAAAATTCATATTTCATCAAAAAACGCGAAAAAGGATACCAGGATAAATCTATTAAAGAAATTGCGAAAGAAATTTTTGAATGTGGCGATGGAATGACCATGAGCGCCAAAAAGGATGGATTGGTAAATATGGGTGGATTTATTGCTTTAAATGATGAAGAGGTTTATAAAAAAGCAACGGTATTTAATATCATGTACGAAGGATTTATTACATATGGCGGCATGAATGGTAGAGATATGGCGGCACTTGCTGTTGGGTTGGATGAGGCTACAGAATTTGATTATTTAGAGAGCCGAATTGAACAGGTTTCCTATTTAGGAGAGAAGTTAATCGAACATCATATCCCGGTTCAACAACCTATCGGAGGGCATGCTATTTTTATAGATGCAAATAAGTTTGTGCCAACCATTCCAAGGGATGAATATCGAGCACAGGCCCTGGCTATTGAACTCTATATTATCGGAGGAATCAGAGGGGTTGAAATTGGAACGGTCTTGGCTGATCGTGATCCTTTTACGCGTAAAAATAGGTATCCTGAATTGGAATTGGTCAGATTGGCAGTTCCTCGCAGAACCTACTCACAAAATCATATGGATTATATAGCCGCAGTATTGAAAAATATATACGACTCCAGAAGTGAAGCAAGAACCGGTTATAAAATCATTGATGAAGCACCAATTATGAGGCACTTTACGGTCAAATTTGAAAAAATTTAGTTAGATTAAATTAATCATTCCTAATTATTGAACTAAAAAATAAATGCATTAAGAATTAGCTTTTTATCGGCCAAAAAACAGTTCTAGAAATGTAGTTATTTTTTTTTATTTATCTTTGAAACTGTTAATCATAATCCCCTCAATATGATGAAGCACTTCATATTACTATTTAGCATAGTGTTTTTACATCTTACAGTCTCAGGTCAGAGTGTCAGGATATCAGATAAAAAAGTTCAAAAGGTCATTGATGAAATAGAAATGTATTCTGTGGAATTAATTGAAGTAAAAACATTAAGAAAATGGAAAGCCTTGGAGTTAAGTAGTGATATGAGACCTCAGATGGACTACAATGTGGTTAGAGTGAAATATAGGACTGGAGAAATGGTTAAAACAGTAATAATAGATATGCATTTAGTACCTCTACACTATGGTTCAAAGAGAACCAATGAGAAAACAGAAAGGAAAATTGAATATATAGCTCTATCCTATTAGAACCATTGACGACAATATCTTTCCTTCGTTTTTCAATTCTTCAGCAGAAATAGCCTCTGAACTGGCATCTTTTTATTAATCTTTCTCTTAAAATTATATAGATTATATAGCTGCTTAGCCATTAAAATCAATCAGAATCACTTCATAAAATTGTTTAACGAATGCCAAAAATGAGGATTTTCCTTCCAATTTGGAAAAATTTAAATTTGCACTCTTTTGTAAAATTGACACCTATCAATATTATTTAAGTCTTATGTGACATTTATGACATAAGTCATGAATTTACATTGATAAGGCGAATATATTTGCCTAATAAAAGATAAACCTATCTTTTAATTAATTGTACTTTAAAACTTACGTAAAAAATGAAAAGCTTTAAATTAATCTTAAGTAGTATAAGTCATA